>Ga0105239_10003855_pt1 | contig 18207 bp, 15 predicted proteins | sample KBSC44metaG_FD_92761 | JGI IMG/M metagenome (GOLD analysis project Ga0105239, IMG submission 92761) | Corn rhizosphere microbial communities from Kellogg Biological Station, Michigan, USA - KBS C4-4 metaG | ecosystem: Host-associated > Plants > Roots > Rhizosphere > Soil | place: Michigan, USA...
CGCCTCGCCCTCGAGCAGCAGCTTGACCCGAAGCACCGCCCCGAACCGGAGCCGCTTCTCGATCTCGGCGACCCGACCCTGGGCCAGGACCTGCCCGCGGTCGATGATCGCGACGCTGGTGCACAGCTCCTCGAGCTCGGGAAGGATGTGGCTGCTGATCAGGATCGTCTTGCCCATCGCCCGCAGCTCGCGGAGCAGCTCGCGGAGCTCGACACGTGCGCGCGGGTCGAGGCCGGACGCCGGCTCGTCGAGGAGCAGCACCTGCGGATCGTGGACGAGCGAGTGGGCGAGGCACAGCCGCTGCTGCATGCCCCGCGACAGCGTCTGCACGTACTCGTGGCGCTTGGGCGCGAGGTCGACGAGCTCGAGGAGGTCGGTGATCACCCTCCGCCTCGCGGCGGGAGCGATGCCGTAGCAGCGTGCGAAGAAATCGAGGTACTCCCAGACCTTCATGTCGTCGTAGACGCCGAAGGAGTCCGGCATGAACCCGATGACGCGGCGAACCTGGTCGGGGTTCCGGGTGACGGACATCCCGGCGATCTCTGCCGTGCCGGCGGATGGCGCCAGCAGCGTGGCCAGGATGCGCAGCGTGGTGGTCTTTCCGGCTCCGTTCGGCCCCACAAGGCCGAAGATCTCGCCGCCATCGACGGTGAGATCGACGCCCGCGACGGCGAGTGTGCCGTCATAGCGCTTCACGAGGCCTTCGGTGCGGACGATCTCCGTCATGGGCGGATGTCCCCGGTGATCGACAGGTCGAGGCTGAACCCGACCGAGTCACTCGCATCGTTGATGAACCGGACGAGCACGGTGCCCGTCGTCGGGTCGACATAGTGCGCCGGTTCGTCGACCGCGTAGCGCAGCCCGCTGCTCATGTGGGGCAGGTGGCGCCAGGTCGATGAGGTCAGGTCGAACACCTCGACCTCCGGGAGCCCGTCGAAGACACGCGCCACGCAGCCCTCGACCGGCTTGTCTCCGCAGGCGACGGGGATCTGGTCCAGCGGCTTCACGAGCTTCGGATCGCCCGGCAGCGCGATCTCCCCGGAGTTGAAGCCGAGTGCGAGCTGTGACGCCGCGATCGTGCCGTCGAACGAGATCGGACGGAACGAGAGGTCGGCCTTGCCCTTCCCGAAGTTCATGCTGAACGGATCCTTGTTGAAGAAGGCGGCGTCGCTGGAGACGACCGTGTTGCGCATCAGGTCCTGACGGAACGTGGTGTTGCCGCTGATCGCGACGTCCGCCGGGAGGAACCACAGCACATTGGCACTCCGGCGCGCGACCTGGCCCTCGATCTCGACGGGGAGCAGCTCGCGGTCGGACCAGGCGAGGACGACCGCGCCCTCCGCCGGCAGCTGCCCCGTGAAGCCCCAGTTGGGGTCGAAGGTGAGCTGGTCGATGATCGTGTGGCGAGCGTATTGGCGGGCGGACCCCTCACCGGCCTGCCGCGGGTCGCCGAAGAACAGCGGTCCGACGATCTTGTCGGACAGCTGCTGCCCCATCTGGACGTTCTGGAGTGCAGCGTCGACCGTCCCGGTCTGGCCGGGCGCCAGGTCGTTCAGCTTCGCGACCGTCCCTCCAAGGACGACGGCTGGCGCTTCGAGCGTCTCCTGCGACGCGTTGGTCACGCTGCCGCGAAGCCGGCCATCCTCGAGTCGGAGGGCCGCCTGCACGAGCGGGACGGGCACGGCGCTCTCGGCGCGGATCGTCCGCAGCGACCCGAAACCGACCCCGAGATCGCGGACACGCGACGGATCGCCCTGGAGGACATCGAGCCCGGCCGCCGTGCCGTCTCCTAGGAAGTCACCGTTCGTCGGCGATGACAGCAGGGCGCCGCCAGGGAATCGGATCTGGTAGTTGGCACGGGTAGGGGAGAAGACCCCGAGATAGGTCTGGGCGAGGCCTTCCGTCGCGCCCGGCGCGCCGCGGACGATCGCCGCCTCATTCACGAGCACGTTGGTGCCGCGGAGCAAGGAGCCGAAGCCGTAGGCGCCGACGGCAAACGCCACGATCAGGACCGGCATCGTCACCCACGCCCATTCCCGACGATCGATCCGCTTGAGGATCAGGTAGTTGATCGGGCCGATCAGCAGGATGTAGACGACGAGGATCGCGATCAGGCCACCGACCGGTGGCAGGGCGAGGTTCGGAAGCTGCGCCGCCGCCTGGACGATCTGACTATCGTCGCCGCTCCCCGCGGTCCCGGCCGCCCGCGTCGGGATGAGCCGGCGCCAGAGGCCTTCGGCGGCGTTCGTGCCGCTCAGCCACTTCGCGGTGGGGTCGAAGCCGATCAGTGTCACCGCGCCGCCGCCGTAGCCCCGTTCCGCCGCGACGGTCTCGCCGCCGACGGTCGCGAGCGCCCGACCAGCGATGAGCTTGCCTGAGAGCGCGGGCAGGTCCTTCGCCCCGGCCGGCGCCTCACCCAGGAGCGCGACGAGCGAAGACGGGGCGATGTCGGTCGTCGCCGTCGGGCGATAGGGCAGGAGAGCGTCTGGGAAGGCGGATAGGCTCGAGGGACCGGCGGTCCCGCCCGTGATGATGAGGCGGCCGCCGCCGGCGACCCAGCCGCGCAGCGCCGTGATCTGCTCGGGCGTGAGCTCGTTCGAATCGACGTCCTGCCACACCAGGCGATCGAGGGAGCCCCATGCCTCGACGCGATCAGGGAGGTCGCTCGGCTGCAGGCCGACCGTAAGCGGCTTCACGTTGTTCACGTTCGGCAGAAGATCCAGGTCGCCGATGATGTCGCCCGGTCGCTCGGCGACGATGCCGACGATCATCTGGGTGCCGTCGTGGACCGAGTACGTCGCCTTGGTCGTGGCGATCGTCGTCGTACCGTCGACGAGACTGACCTCGACGTCCCGCCCGAAGCCGGGCGGCTGGACGTAGAGGCGATGCGTCTGATCGGATTGCGTCGGCGCCTCGACCTGGGTGCCGAAGCGCGTCCGCCCCTGGGTTCCGCCGGTCAGGCGCAGCTCACCCGAGATCGGTGGCCCGTCGTTCTTGAGCCGGACGTCGATCGCCATCCATGCGCCGATCCGGGCGTGTCCCTGGAGGAGCACGGTCGCCGCCATCGTGAGACCGGCAGGTGGCGTCACGGTCGCCGGGAATGCCGTTCGGGCGGCCGCCGGTGAAGCCACGATCGTCCCGAGCAATGCCGCGGCCGCGCCGAAACGCGCGAGACGGGCGACGAACGAGACCCTCGTGGACCGCGGTTGGGACACGCGTACTCCGAAGCTGCCGTCAGACGGGGATGGACGCAGCAAGGACGCCTGACCCCCCGTGAAAGTTGCGTGTCGCCCCTCGACGACGCGTCTCCGACGCTTCGGTCGCGGTCCGCACAGGACCTATCGTACGATGAGGTAGTCCCCTGAGCCGCAGGCCGCGTGCCGTCACCCCCGAAGGGATCCGTTGCCCGATCTCCGACCTTTCCGCGCCCTGCGCTATGAGCCGTCACGCGTCCGCGACCTCGCGGCGGTCGTCGCGCCGCCGTACGACGTGATCGATCCGGAGATGCGGGCCAGACTGGTCGCACGCGACCCGGCCAATGTCGTTCGTCTCGATCTGCCGGTCGAAGAGCTCGGGGACGGGCCGGACGACCGTTACCGCCGCGCTGCCCGGACGCTGGCCGCGTGGCGCTCGGACGGCACGCTGCGGAAGGATCCGCAGCCATCGATCTATGTCTATGAGCAGCGCTATCTGATCCCGGGAACCGAGCGGGAGCGCACCCAGCGCGGCTACTTCGCGCGCCTCCGTCTCGAGCCGTACGGACCGGACTCCGGGGTCCTGCCCCACGAGCGCACACTCAGCGGTCCCAAGGAGGACCGCTACAAGCTGCTGCGGGCGACGGGCGTGAACACGAGCCCGGTCGTCGTGTTGTTCGACGACACCTCCGGTAGCACCGAGGACCGGCTCGCGGCCGTCGCCGGTGGTCCGCCGGACCTCGATGTCAGCGACGACGACGGCGTCTGCCATCGGATGTGGTCATTGCCGGCATCGGGGGACGGCCCGGCCAGCATCGTTGCCGGGTCGCTGCTCGAAGCAGGTGGCGCGGCGCCGGTCACGATCGCCGACGGGCATCACCGCTACGAGACCGCATTGCGCTACCGCGATGAGCGTCGGATGAGCCGCTCCTGCGACGAGGATCCCCCCTTCGACTACGTCCTCGCGCTGATGCTCGAGGCGACGCGCCAGGAACTCACCGTCCTCCCGACGCACCGACTCGTGCGCCGGATCGGCTCCGGCGGTGCGGAGCAGCTGCTAGCGCGCGCGCCCGAGCTCTTCGACATCGAGCCCATCGAGTCGTCCGAGGCGATGAAGGCCGCACTCACGGGCGGGGACGCTGCTGGCGGCCGGGGCAGATTCGGGTTGTGGACGCGGGCCGGTGGCGCGATCCTGACCGCGCGTCGCGACGCCTTCGCACCCTTCCTTCCGGCAGGCGGCGAGGCGGTACGCTCGCTCGACGTCACGCTGCTCGCGACCGCCCTCGACCGGCTCGCGGGCATCGATGCCGACGCCGTGGCCGATGGCGCAGTCGGCTACACGAAGTCCGCCGAGGACGCGATCGCGGCCGACGACACGGGATCCGGGGCCGATGCCGCCTTCCTTCTCGAGCCGACGCCCGTAGTCTCCATCGAAGCTGTCGCCCGCGAGGGCGATGTCATGCCGCAGAAATCGACCTACTTCTATCCCAAGGCCCTGACCGGCCTTGTCATCAACCCCCACGAGTGGTGAGCCGCATGCCCGACACCATCCCTGAGCCCATCCTGACCCGCGCCGCGGTCCCGTCGTCGAACGGGCGGCCCGTGCGCAAGGACGAGATCGAGCTGCACGACCGCGGCATCTATATCGAGTCGTGGTTGCCGGAGCGGCGCTCTCGCCGGAAGCCGCTGATGTTCGTCCACGGCGAGTTGGCCGGGTCATGGGTCTGGGAACGGTTCCTCGGGTACTTCGCCGGGCGTGGCTGGGAAGGCCACGCGATCAACCTGCGGAACCACTATTGGTCGCAGACCGCCGACCCCACGACGCTGTCGTTCGACACGTATGTCGAGGACGTCGTCGCGGCGCTCGATCGACTCGGACCCACGACGGTCGCCGTCGGGCACGGCATGGGCTCGCTGCTCGCGTTGAAGGCCGCGGAACGCGTCGCGATCTCGGGTCTCGTGCTCATCGCCCCGCAGATGCCGCGCGACCTTCGACCGCCGGCCAGGCCCTACGAGATCCGCGAAGTCCCAGAGGTCTATGGCCGCAGCCTGATCGGCTGGGAGACCTTGCCGGAACGCCTGCTCCGCGACGAACGCGATCTCACCCTGCCGGACGTCCTGCGGATCCAGCACCTCCTCGGTCAGAAGCCCCACGAATCCGGAGCCGCCCGACGCCAGGTGATCGCCGGCATCCCTGTCGATCGCCGCGTGGTCGCCGAGATGCCGCGGCTCGTCATCGCGGGCGGCCTCGACCGTTACACGCCACTCGACGATGCCGAGCGGCTAGCCGAATGGCTCGACTCGGAGTTCGAACCGTTCGGTGCCCATTCCCATTACGGGCTGATCCACGGCGAGGCGAGCTATCAGCAAGTCGCCGAGGCGCTCCGGAACTTCCTCGAGACGCATCGCCTCTAAGGGTCGCGAGGGTCTCCAGACCCTCCTCGAGGCGCTCGATTCCGGTGCACAGGAGCACCGTCGTGTGTGACGCCGACGCAAGGCACCTACCCGAAAGCAGCATGCCTTTGCCATGCGTGCCAGAATGACCGGTGCAGGGAGTCCCCCAACGGCGGTCGATCGCCGCGCTCACTGACGACGGTCGCCGGCCCCCATCCCCCCACGCTCCCTGGATAGCCCCGGGTCCGTGCTCCGTCACGCCCGGACAGCCTTCGTTCGCCGTCCCCCGACGGCGTCCAGGTAGGAAGGAGCGTCATGTCGGCGGTCTCAAACGGCGCCCAGTGGGCGTCTCGCCGGAAAACGACCTCGATGGTCGTCAACATCCTGGCCATCGTCGTGGCGGTCGCGACGATCCTTGCCATCGCCAGACTCAGCCCCACCGCGGCGGCATCCGATTACATCCTGATGCCGCGCTCGCAGCTCCTTTCGCTGCCGATGTCCGGTGCCGCTTGGAGCGCGCTGAAGGCGCGCGCCGATTCGTCGATCGGGACTCCTGATATCTCGAATCAGGACGAATCTGCGGACCAGACCACCTTCGCCAAGTCCCTCGTGTTCGCCCGCACCGGCATCGCGTCCTATCGGACGTCCGTCATCGCCGCGCTGAAGGCTGCCGTCGGGACCGAGAGTGGTGGCAGGACCCTCGCCGCCGCCAGAAACCTCCCCGGGTACGTGCTCGCCGCCGACTTCATCGACCTCGGCTCTGCCGACGCATCATTCGACTCGAACACGTTCCGGCCGTGGCTGCGTAGGGTGCTCACCGAGGACCTGAGCGGCAAGACGATCATCAGCACCCAGGAAGGTCGCCCGAACAACTGGGGCACCCACGCGGGTGCCGCGAGAGCGGCCATCGCGAGCTATCTCGGTGATTCGGCCCAGCTGGCTCGGACCGCGCAAGTGTTCCGTGGTTGGCTCGGCGACCGGACCGCGTACGCGAGTTTCACGTACGGAGATCTCAGCTGGCAGTGCGCTACCAGTCAGCCCGTCGGCATCGATCCGCCGTGCGTGAAGTCCGGCATCGATATCGGTGGGGCCTTGCCCGACGACATGCGGCGGGGCGGAACGCTCCAATGGCCGCCGGCGTCGACCGGTTACCCGTGGGAGGCGCTGCAAGGTGCCACCCTCGAAGCCGAGCTGCTCCGGGCGGGCGGCTACGACGCTTGGTCGTGGTCGAACAAGGCGATCCTGCGGGCCGTGCGCTTCCTCTATGAGCGAGCGCATTGGCCGGCGACCGGCGACGACGAGTGGCAGACCTGGCTGATCGATCGACGTTACGGGACGTCGTACCACGGCTCCCCGCCGGCTCGTGGCGGCAAGAACTTCGGGTTCACCGATTGGTTGTACGGACCGTCATCGTCGGGCAGCACGCCCGCCTCGACGCCGGCGCCGACCGCGACACCGCGGCCGACGACGCAGCCGACAGCGGCTCCGACGACCTCGCCGAGCCCGACGCGCACACCGAGTCCGACCACGGTGACGACCGCTTCGCCGACGGATGCGCCGACTGCGGCGCCGACGCCGACCGACGGTTCGAACGGGTCAGGCTCGACGCCGCGACCGACCCCGGCACCGACGGCGGATCCGACCCCGGCCCCGACGGCGGAACCGACACCGGATCCGACGCCGGATCCGACGCCATCTCCGCGGCCACGACCGCAGGCGGGAGATCCGCCGCAGGTCTCTCGCCCGGTGGTGATGCTGTCGACAAGCTCGACCGTCCCCACGGCCGGCGTGCCGGTGGTAGTCGACTGGGGTCTCCAGTCGGCTGATGCGGGCCTCCAGAGCTATCAGCTCGAGTACCGCATCGGGTCCGGTGATTGGGTGCGGTTGCCGCTCGCGTCACCGGCGTCGAGCGTCACCCGCCATGTCCTCCCGTCAGCGCATGACGTGCGCTACCGGGTCCGGGCGATCGACCGCAACGGCCAGGCCGGCGACTGGCGGTCTTCGGACTGGGTGATCCCTACTGCCCTGTCGGACTCGTCCACGGCGATCCGCTACAGCGGCACCTGGGCGTTCGTGAACTACTCGACGTATCTGAATCGCCGAGCGCATTGGACGAAGACTCGCAGCGCGTCTGTGACGTACACGTTCGATGGAGCTTCGGTCGCATGGGCCGGCCCCGTCGGCCCGACACGTGGCCAGGCGCGGGTCATCGTCGATGGCCGGCTCGTCGCCACCGTCGACACGTACCGCTCGGTCTTCAAGGCCCGCGACGTGCTCTGGGCAGCTTCCCTGAAGGATGGCCGGCACACGTTGCGGATCCAGGTCCTCGGCACCGCCGGCCGCCCGACGGTGGCCGTCGACGGGCTGTACGTGCTTCGCCCCGGATGAGGTAGGCCGAGCGCTCGGGCGACCGAGCGAGACGCCTTTGGTATCCTGTCGGCCGTCGTGGTGGACCCCACCCGACGGCCGACGCCGCATTCGTCTAGAGGCCTAGGACACCGCCCTCTCAAGGCGGAGATCACCGGTTCGAATCCGGTATGCGGTACCAACCCCAGGATGCATACCGCCGCGTATCCGCGCGCCTACGGCCGTGGCTGCCAGTACCCCAAGCCGGTCTGTCCGCCTGTCGTGAACGGGCAGGGACTGCAACCGAGCGCCGTCATCGATGTGACATCGAGGTCGGCGATCCGGGTCTTGTTACCGCCATCGGCGTCCATGATCCATACCTCCGGGTTCGCGAGGTCCTGGTTCGAACCGAGGTGGTCGTAGACGATCCTGCCGTCGCTCGTCCACTGAGCGAAGATCGATATCCCGTCGTCCGTCAGCTGCTGGAGGTCGTGACCGTCCGGTCGCACCGTGTAGATGTCGGCGATCTCCGAGCCGTTCCTGGGTGTGACGGTATGGAATGCGATCCGCGTTCCGTCGGGGGACCAGCTCGGCGAGATCGCGGCCATCCGCTCGGGGACGAGTTGGACAAGGTTGCTCCCGTCGGCATCGACGGCAAAGACGGTCGCCTGGCACCCGCCGTTTCGCAGTGGACCCATCACTTGCCGCTCGAAGGCGAGCTTGGTGCCATCCGGTGACCACGTCGGGCGGCCATTGACGCCCTCGCTCGCGGCCGTCCTGCACTGGAAGTTGCCGTGGCTACGGGTCGACTGAAGCCGGGTGACGCGCCCGGACGACAGGTCGTAGGTGACGAGAGTCGAGTGATCCAGCTCGCGTCCCTCGGAGAGGACGTACGCGATCCGAGTCCCGTCGGGCGAGACGGCGATGCCGTCCTCGATGTCGGCCTGACAGTTGTCGTCCCGGATCTGAGCTGGGCAGAGCGTCCGATCGGGCACCAGCACCGTTGACGACCCGGATCCACCCTCGACGTAGGTTATCTGGCAGTCTGCCTCCTTGGTCCCGGCAGCGCACCACGGGCGACTCGGCACGATCTCCGTCGCCGACCCGGTGGGGTCCGTCATCGCGAGATTGCCGTTGTCGGAGTACATGATCCGGGAGCCGTCACTCGTCCATCCGAGGACCCCGCGGACGGAACCCTGGGGCAGCGGGTGGGCGTCGGTCCCGTCGCTGTCAACGACCCAGGCGCGGTCGACGGAGCAGAGGGACCGCAATGGCCGTTGGCAATCCTTGATCGGTTCGCTGACGGTATAGACGACGAGACGGACCGGACCCTGCGGCGTTGCCGTAGCGGTCGGCTCCGCCGTGGGAGTGCTCGTCGGCGTCACGGCCGTCTGGATCGATGCCGACGCCTCTGGCGGGACGACCGCCGGGGGTTTGATCGGACGGGATCCCATCAGCAGCGCGCCGGCGACCAGGGCGGTGAGCACCGCGGCAGCCGCCAGGAGGACCAGCAACGGTCGACCGGAGGATCGACGGGAGCGCAGGACCGGTCCACTGACCGGGGTGACGCTCGCGACCGGGCCTAGCTCGGCCGCACGCGCGCCGATCGCGTCCCAGAGGTCAGGCGTCTTCACGCCGTCGAGCGACGCGAACCGCCGCCGAAGGTCATCCATCGCGGTCTCCCAGGAGGTCTCGAAGGCGACGGCGCCCGCGGGTCAGGTTGGCGCGCACGGCCAGGCTGTTGCTGCCAAGCCGATCCGCGATCTCGCGGACCGGCAGGTCCGCGTAGTAGAAGAGGACCACCGCCGCGCGTTGTCCGTCGGGTAGCTGACGGATGGCGTCGAGCAGGTCTTGATCGAGGTAACTGTCGGTGTGCTCCCCGGCGGCGGGCGCGGTGGCGCGGTCGTCCTGGCGACGAGCCTTGAGCGAGCCGCGCGACACCCGGAATGCCGTCCGCCATACCCACGCCGCGGGGTCGCGAACGGCGCTGCCTCTGCGCAGCAGCTGGGCATACGCCTCGGCAACGGCGTCGCTGGCGATCTCGGGGTCGCCTGCGAACGCGTAGATGGCACGCCAGAGGCGATCACCGTCGGCCCGGTAGAGGCCTTCGATGTCAGGTCGAGCGTCGATCACAGCGACAGCGCTTTCCATCACCTGCATAGGGCGCAGATATCGCCGAAAGGTGACATCGCGAGCGATGTGCGGCGGGGATCAGCTCGTCGGGCGGATGATCCGCCTCTGCTTGATGCGCTTCGCGTCGGCGGCGAACGGGCCCTCGCCAAGCCCGTAGGTCGCGACGATCGGTTGCATCGCATCGGGGAACTCGGCGATCGACGAGCGGTAGTCGATATTGAGGCCCGTGAGCCCATCGCGGAGCTGGTCGGCCATCGTGGCGCGCCACCGGTCATCGACGCCAGCCAGGTCAGCAAGCTCCAGCGCGACCATGGGCCGTGGCACGCCCCGTTCGTCATCGACGGTCGAGAGCAGGAACGAATGGAGACGAGGGACGAGCGTCGGGTCGCGATACACGACGGTCTCGATGTCCTCGGGATAGATGTTGGCGCCCATGACGCTGATGGTCGCGTCGCGTCGGCCGTTCACCCAAAGGAAGGGCAGTGGGATCGGACGCGACCAGGGCAGTGGGCCGCGCGGACCCGCGGTCTCGTCGCGCTCGCCGAGTCGCTCGATATCGAACCCGAAGGCCGCCAGCCTCTCGCGCGCGGTGGCGAATCCGAGCAGCCCGCCCTCGTCGTGGACGTTGTAGCGGATCCGCGGCGAGAGCAGATCGAGTCGCGAGACCGTGCAGATGATCTCGCCGAGCTCATTCACCTCGAGGAAGTGGATCAGCGGGTTGTACTGGAAGACCATCGGTAGGCGCGGATCGTCGCCGAACAGCGCCTCGCGCACGTCGGGGCGGCGGCGCGCCAGGCGACGGAGCGCGACGCTGACCGGTGACTCGGCTGCCATGCCGATCTCGATGTCGGTCGCGCCATACCCGGAGTAGACCGATCGGAAGCGCTCCAGGAGCACATCGCGAAGCTCCTCGGTCATGCCTTCGCCGCCGACCAGACCGTGGACCTCGTATCGGTCCCACGGAAAGCCGCGCCGCGCACCCTCGTCGAGCAGGTGCTTGAGGAACGGGGGATAGCCAGAGATCAGGAAGCGATAGCTGGGCCCGAGGTAGGTCAGCGTGGACAGCAGCTTGTCGATGTCGGGACCGATCGACTTGACGATGCCGTGACGGGTCATCCCAAGGCTCATGTTCATGCCCGCCGCCCACGCGCCCATCGAGAACGCGTTCAAGGTCACCAGCGGCCCCTCGCCGAACGCATACCGCGCGAAGAACGAGATGTTGCGGTGGGCGACCTCGCGCTCGCGCCGGCCGCGGATCCAGTTGTAGGGCGTGCCGGTCGAGCCGCTCGACTCATCGATCGTCGTGCCCGGGTAGGGGACGCCGCCTCCGACACAGCGCTCCATCAGCCCATAGCGGTCGATGTAGTTCCGCTTGTCGGTCTCAGGCAACCGACCGAGGATGCCGAAGGGGAAGAGGTCGTCCGGATCGACGGCCGCCTGCTCGAGGAAGTCGCGGTACGCCGGCACGCGCTTGGCGGCGCGCCACGACGCACGTTCCGCGCGCAGTTGCCCAAGGCCCGCGAGGAGGCGTGGTGGGGTCCGCCTGAAGAGCTGTGTCAGCCAGCCGTACCGGAGCCCGACCGTCTTGAAGATGACGTCCAAGGGGAATAGCCACGCGCCACGGCCCAGACCGATCAGCCACGCACCGGCATGTCGGGCCACGACGCGGATCCCAGTCGGACGCGACTGGTCGGCGATCTCGGTCATCGATGGCTCCTGTCGTTGTGGGTGCGGTCGACGGGATGAGACGCGCGCGTCGCTGTGCTGTTACCCGGCTACGGTCGCCTCGCGAGCCTGCCGGCCCTCGAGGCCATCGAGAAGCAGGTCCAGGGCGAACTCGAACTCGAACTGATCGTCGCAACCAGCACCCACGACCGATGCCTCGTCGTGCTGGACCTGTCGCACGATCTCGCTGATGTTCGGGAACGCCACGATCATCTGCTGGAGCATCAGCGCCTGCATCTCCGGGCTCTGGACGAGCTCACCGCTGTCGTCGAAGAGCTCCTGGCTGAAACCAAGGACGCGACTGCCGAGGACGTGCATGGCGTGGTGCAACAGGTCGACCGAGAAGCCACCCTGCAGCAGGATCCCGGCGACCCCGTCCATGTAGCCCATCATCATCGGGCTCGGCTGGCGTCGCGAGACGATGACCCCGGACGCCCACGGGTGGCGCAGCATCGCGCGACGCGCCGACAGGATCCGCGCGCGGAGCCTCGGCTTCCAATCGCCGTCCCCGGGCGGGGCGTCGATCTCACCGAGGATGACGTCGACCATCCCGTCGAGGACGTCCTCCTTGTTCGCGACGTGGTTGTAGAGGGACATCGCCTCGACGCCGATCTCCGTGCCGAGCCGCCGCATGCTGAGCGCCTCGATCCCGTACCGGTCCGCGAGCTCCACGGCAGCCCCGAGCACCCGCTCACGGGTAAGCGGGGCTCGGCGCTCGGTCGTCGTCTGCGTCTCGGTCGTCATGCGGGCACTGTACTCAATACGGCGTAAGTCTTGACATGCTTACATCGTACGCCTACACTTACACCATAAGTTTACAGCGTACGTTGGAGGTTCCCGTGAGCACCGACCTTTCGCCTGCCGAGACGATCTCCGAAGAGCGACCTACCCCGTTCCTGCCGCCTCGCTGGTTCATCCGGGCAGCCTGGATCGGACATCGGGCGTTGTACAACGTCAGCGCCGGGCGTCTGGGCCTGCGCGATCCATCGGCCAAGGCCTGGGGGCTGATGCGCCTCCGGACGGTCGGGCGGCGCTCAGGCCAGGAGCGGATCGCGATCCTGGCCTACTTCGTGGACGGACCGGACATCGTGACCATGGCCATGAACGGCTGGGGTGATGCGGAACCGGCGTGGTGGCTGAACCTCCAAGCCCAGCCGGATGTGGTCGTGGAGCTGCCGAGCGGCTCGCGCGAGGTACGCGGTCGGATCGCATCGCCGACGGAACGACCGCGGCTGTGGGACCGATGGGCCGAGTACAACGGGGCGAATCAGGAGGGCTGGGCGGCGCGGCGGTCACGCGAGACCGCGGTCGTGATCCTGGAGCCGCGCCTCGGCTGACCTCGAGGGGTCGGCCGCGCCCCCGTACGATGGGTCGGTGGCGGACCTTGACGCGATCGAGCGGCGGATCTGGTCGCTCCTCGAGCCGTATCGAGCCGAGCTCGAGGCCGCGACCATCTACGGGATGCCGTCCCTCAGGTGGCCGGGTGCGAAGGCGCACGATTATTTCGCGGCCGTCCGACCCGCCGCGCGGCACGTGAGCCTGTTCCTGCTCGTGGCGGACACGTATCCGGACGCGCTGGCAGGGACGCCGGATGCGCTGTTGAAGCGTCGCTCCGGCAAGGCGACGTTCAACTTCCTGTCGCTCGACGACGAGATGGCGCGGGAGTTGGAGGCGTTGCTAGCTCGCTTGTACGAGCGCTATCGCGCAGCCCACCGCTGATCGACGACGGGATTCCGGCGAACGCGCGCTGGGCCCTGCCGGTTCCGTAGACTGCGCCGATGCTGCCGACTGAGCCCCGACGACTCGTCATCCTCACGGAGGGGTATGGGATCGACGACGCCAAGACCGCCACCGGCGTCATCCGCTACGGCAGCGATGACATCGTCGCGGTCCTCGACTCGACGATGGTCGGCAGGAACGTGAGCGAGTCGCTGCCCGGCCACGACATCCCGTTCGTCGGGCGGCTGTCCGACGCGCTCGATCGGCCCGTCCGTCCCGACGGCTTGCTGCTCGGGATCGCGCCGACGGGCGGCAAGCTGCCGCCGGCATGGCGCTCGATCATCCTCGAGGCGATCGACGCGGGTCTGGACATCCATTCCGGGCTGCACCAGTTCCTCGCCGAAGATCCGGAGTTCGCGGGGGCAGCGGCAAGGACCGGTTCACGGCTCATCGACTACCGCCAGCCGCCCGACCGGATGGAGACGACGCTCGGCCGTCGGCACTTGCCAGGCAAGCGGGTGATCCTGACCGTCGGGACGGACAGCGCGATCGGCAAGATGTCGGTCGCCCTCGAGCTCGTCGCCGCCGGCCGCCGCGACGGCGCCTCGGCCGTCATGGTCCCGACCGGCCAGACCGGGATGATGATCGAGGGCTGGGGTATCGCCGTCGACCGGCTGATCAGCGACTTCACCAACGGTACGGTCGAGTGGCTCGTCGAGCAGGGCGAGGCCCGCGGCGACTGGGTGTTCATCGAGGGCCAGGGCTCGATCGACCATCCGGCGTACAGCGCGGTGACGATGGGTCTCATCCACGGCGGAACACCGCACGCCATGGTCCTCGTACACAAGCCAGGCCTTGCGGAACACGACTTCGACCACCTGCCCGACGTGTCGTTCCCGATCGCGCCGCTCGTGCCGTTCATCGAGATGCATGAGCGCATCGCCGAGCTGATCGCGCCCTCGAAGGTCGTCGCGATCGCGCTCAACACCTCGCTCTACGCGAGCGACGACGAAGCGCGGGCACTCGTCGCGGCGATCCGGAAAGAGACCGGGTTGCCGACGGACGACATCGTCCGCTTCGGGGCGGATGGTCTCTGGTCGGCCATCCGCGACGCGGTCGAAGCGTTGCCGTGGCTCTGAGCGTCCGGCACGAGGTCCTGACGCTCCCACTTCGGGACCCATTCCGGATCGCCCGCTCCGACCACGGGGCCGGCACCCGGATCACCACCGTCGTCATCGAGCTGCACGACGATCGGTTGCCGGACATCGTCGGGCTGGGGGAGGGCTACCCCGATCGCTTCTACGGCGAGACGCCCGAGACGATGGCGACGGTCATGCCACTGCTGCTCGAGGCGATCGGCGAGCCGAATCTCGATGTCGCAGGGGTCGACGCCGCCGCGCGGGCGATGGCGATGGCCATCCGCGGGCACGGCGCCGCGCGCTGTGCGATCGATATCGCGCTCCACGACCTCGTCGGCAAGGCCGCTGGCGTGCCGGTCCACGCGTTGCGCGGTCTCTCGGCTGACCTCCCGCCGACCGACTTCACGCTCGGTCTCGACGAGCCATCGATCGTCGCGGAGCGGGCGAGGCGCGCCGCCGACTTCCCGGCCCTCAAGATCAAGTGCGGTGGCCCGGCCGACCTCGCGACGCTCCGGGCGGTCCGTGACGTGTATGACGGGCCGATCCGGGTCGACGCCAACACCGGCTGGACACGTGACGACGCGCTCGCGCTGCTGCCGCAGCTGACGGAGCTCGGGGTGGAGCTCATCGAGCAACCGTTCCCGGCGCGTGCCTATCGCGACCTCGCCTGGCTCCAGGAGCGCTCGACGATCCCGGTCGTCGCCGACGAGTCCTGTGTTCTCCCGGAGGACCTCGATGCGCTCGAGGGCGTCGTCGCCGGGATCAACGTCAAGCTCGCGAAATGCGGCGGGATCGCCCCTGCGCACGCGATGCTCGACGAGGGTCGTCGACGCGGATTCAGGACGTTCCTCGGCTGCATGGAGGAGACATCGGTCGGCATCGCCGGCTCGGCTGTCGTCGCGTCACTCGCCGATTGGGTCGACCTCGACGGGAACCTGCTGCTCGCCGCGGACCCCTTCGAGGGCCTCGTCCTTGGTCCCGACAAGCGCTGGCAGCTGTCTGATGGTCCGGGTCTCGGACTCGTCCGAAAGCGCGTCTGACGGCGCCTTACGCACGTAGAGCACGCGCGTTCTAGGGACCATCCAGCTATGTGGAAAAGTTGGTGGATGAAGTCGTGGACAATCCCTCTTCCGAGCCGTCGTCGCGGCGCCTACCATGGCGCGACATCGGCCGCCGAGACCCAGGGAAGGGGTCGGGACCGAGCACCAACTACCACCCGGGCGGCGGTCCCCGACACGGATCGTCGGCCGGTCTGGCTTCGTATTGCCGTCGTACGGCGAGCGCGCGGCACGGCCCTGCCCGGGTCGATCTGCCCGCCGGAGGGAGGGTTTGCCATCGATGGAGCCACGCCACGCCGCCTCGCGAGTCCCAGATCCCGAGGCGACCGAGTTCATCCGCTTCTGCTACCGCCGCCGACGCGTGGGCTGGCCGGAGCTGTATGACGAGATGTGCGCGGTCGCAGCACGAGGCCTCTTCCGCGGTCTCGGGGTCGATGATCTCGCCGATCATGGGATCGGCTTCGGGTTGTCCGACATGCCGGTCCTGGCCGCGATGGCGTCAGGGATCGTCGCCGAGGAGCAGGCGCTCCGACGGCCCGTCACCGTGGTGATCACGCCGATAGAACCGGGGATCGAGGACGTGGGCACGGCCGACGAGCAGAGGTCGGTCAAGGACCAAGTGCGCGAACGACCCTTACGCCTCGCCGCGGTGCCCGCCGGGGCTTGACCTGGCACCGCTTTCATCATCGAAGACCCCGCCGGGACCGGCGGGGTCTTTCATTTCTGCGGGTTCGCTGGCAATGGCGTCAGGCGCGGATGACGCGCCTCGCCATCTCGCCTTCGATCTGGCGCTCGGCTTCGACGTAGCGGTCGATCTGCTCGCGCAGCTGGTTGGCCTCCGGGGTGTAGAGGTGCACCTGCTGCTGGAGGACGTACGACAGGCGCCGACTCGTCATCCGGACGTGGTCGAGGTTCTTCATGAGGACCAGCGGATCCATCGAGGCGAGGTCCGACGGGTCGTACATCTGCTGCATGGCCGAATGATAGTGGCGGCGCAGCGGTCAGAGTGCGCGAAGTGCCTTCGGCGGCCAGTCCCAGTCGATGTCGAGCGTGGCCCCAGAGAGTGCCCGCCGCCGGCCCGATTCGGTCGCGCCCAGGACCAGGATCCGATCGGTCTTCGTGGCACGCCCGGCCTCATCGCCCCAGAGCTTGGTCATCTTCCTAACCGCCGCCACGTCGTCGAGCGCGACACCTGCGAGCTTGTAGCCCTCGGGCTCGGCGGCGTGCTCCCAGGCGCGCTCCGCCAGACCGACGCCGCCCTTGAGCCGGCGCCCTCGATCGGTCTCGACGTCGCCGATGACGAGGACCACGACCGCGTCGTCGGTCAGCACGGGCCGGAGCCCGGCCAGGACGTCGCGGAGGAACGCGAGGTAGGGCTCGCGATGGTGTGCATCGTCGAGGGTCGCGTCGATCTCGCGCGCGTCGAAGCCGAGGAACCACGTCCGAAGCCAGTTGTAGTAGCCGTACTTCACGACGCGCAGATACGGCGGCGACGTGACCACGAGGCGGGCGCGGTCCGGGCGTCCGCGCGCACGCAGGGCCGCTCGGACCCGCGGCGCGACGTCGCGCGCGTCACCGAGGAGGGCGACACCCTCGGTCGATGGCGCCGTCTGGCGAAAGAGGCGCTCGATCTTCGATGTGAGCCCGTCGAAGACGTCGCGGCGTGGCGACGTGAACTCGGTTCGTGCCGCGAATTCTCGAACGTACCTGGGGGCCATGCTGAACGTGTTCGGCATCAGCTCCGAGAGATAGCTGGCGCTCTTCCCATGCAGGATCCCGGTGATCGCCGCCGCGAGGAACCGATCCGTTCGCTCGTCGAGCCGGAGCTCCGAACGGACGTAGAGCAGCTGACCGAGCGTGTCCGGGTGGAAGGCGAGGGCGACCTCAGCGGGGACGGCCTCGGTACCCGACACGGGTCCGCCGCGGGAACCGGCAGCCGGAACGAGGACAGCGCCGTCGCCGCTGCTCACCCGCGAGGCCAGGCCGCCCCAATCCGCGGCGTCGGCGTTCCAGCCGAGCCGGAGCTGCGTCAGCCGCGTCATGGCCGCCGCCCGGGTCGCCGGTTCGACCTTCGAGGCCGTCAGCAGATGGGCGAATGGGTTGAGGTCGTTGCCGACGCCGATCCGCCCCTCGGCGCAGGCCTGCAGGGGCGTCGTGCCGCGACCCGAGAAGGGGTCGAGGACGACATCGCCGGGTCGCGAGTACCGGGCGATGAATGCGTGTGCCAAAGCCGCTGGGAAGCTCGCGAGATACGAGCACATCGGATGGAACGAATGACCCCACAGGCGCTGTTGCGCCTTCCATTCGGGTTCGATCGCGATGGCCGGCAGTGAGACCGGCAGGTCCAGGGCCAGCTGTTGCGCGGCGGTGGGCGTGCGCGCGCGAGTCGGTCCGGCCGTCATGGGCGGAACGGTCCTTTGCGTCTGTGGCACCGATCCCGGCCGGTGCGATAGGCCGCGGAGTCTAGCACCGGGGTCAGGCTGCTCCGTCCTCCCCCGA
>Ga0105239_10003856_pt1 | contig 18201 bp, 19 predicted proteins | sample KBSC44metaG_FD_92761 | JGI IMG/M metagenome (GOLD analysis project Ga0105239, IMG submission 92761) | Corn rhizosphere microbial communities from Kellogg Biological Station, Michigan, USA - KBS C4-4 metaG | ecosystem: Host-associated > Plants > Roots > Rhizosphere > Soil | place: Michigan, USA...
GGTCGAACCAGTTTTCTTTCGAAGTGATTTCGTCCGCAAGGCAGTGAAAACAAGATGCAAAAAACAAAAGCAAAATGAAGCGTTTCATCGTTTCACAATGTTAGAGACCCATTCACAAAATGGCAAATGATTGCCTTCGAATGACCAAAGGAGGAAAGTAATTAAAACCAAGGAAAGAGAATACCGTATGTCTTCAAATGCTCAAATCGAACAGTTAGTCGAAAATGCTATCGCGCCGGGTAAGGATATCAACGGCGTCCGACCATCCAAACCAGATTTGGAAGCAAAGATGCAAGAAAAAGTGAAACGCATGGGTGAATTGCGTGGCCGTCCACTTTTTTATAACTACTTGAGCTCGGGTGTTGGTCGCGGCCCGTATGTGCAGTTGGATGACGGCAGCGTAAAAATGGATTTGATCAATAGCATCGGTGTGCATGTGCTGGGTCACTCTCATCCGCGCGTAATTGCCGCGATGGTAAAGGGTGCATTGGCTGATCTGGTGTATCAGGGTGCTTTGCAGCCGGGTGATGAGACGTTAGCTTTTAGCGAAAAGATAGTGAGCCTTGCTTCTAAGAAAAGCCGTTTAAAGCATGCTTGGATTTCAACTTGCGGAACAATGGCGAACGAAAACGCGCTCAAGATGGCGCGCCAAAAACGCAAAGCCGCTCGCATGATCGTCACTTTTGAAAATGCCTTCTCAGGTCGCTCGACGATGATGGCTGAGATCACCGATAACAAAGCGTTTAAAGTGAATTTGCCGGAGTACAACGAAGTGCTTCGCCTGCCATTTTACAAAAAAGATGATCCGGCTTCGAAAGATAAAACTCTCGCCATTTTGAAAGAACACGTGGCGAAACACGGCGACAACATCGGCATTTTTGGTTTTGAACCAATGCTTGGCGAAGGCGGATTCTTGCATGCCGATAAATCATTCTTCGGGCCGCTTCTTGAGTTCTGTAAATCAAAAGGCATTCCGATTTGGATGGACGAAGTTCAAACTTTCACTCGTACTGGTGAGTTTTTTGCGTTTGAAACTTTGGGTCTTGGTGAATTCGTCGACCTTTGCACGATCGCGAAAACGGCATTAAACGGCGTCACACTTTTCACAGACGACATGAAGCCAGATCCAGGTCTTCTTGGTGGAACTTTTGCTGGAACCGCATCCACTCTTCGCGCCGGCCTCGAAGTGCTCAACATCCTCGACAATGATGGGTACATGGGCGCCAACGGTAAAATCAATCAGATCCACAAAGAGTTTGTCGGCATGCTCGATAAATTGAACACCACAACTTGCAAAGGTCTTCTCACCGGAGCGGGTGGCTTGGGATTGATGGTTGCGGTCACGCCATTTGACGGTAGCAAAGAAAAACAAACTGCGCTCCTCAAAGCGCTCTATAAAAATGGTTTGATTTGCTTTGGTTGCGGCCACGATCCATATCGGGTTCGTTTCTTGATCCCAGCTGTTATGACGAGCCAGGATATTGAAGTCGCTCGTCAAGTCATCGAGAAGTCGGTGTTGGAGCTCGCTTGAGTTTTGTCGACAAATGCCGCCAACTGATTGCACTCGACTCGACACCGAGTCGAGGCAATAAAGAAGTGGCCAGTTTCTTAGGTAAGCTCTGCGAAGAAGCGGGGCTTTACGTCGAATACCAACACGAATCGCTTGATGGGCTCGAACAAAGCAATCTGATTGCGCGCCCTGAAAAAGAAATTCCTGAACAAGAATTGCTACTCGAAACTCACATCGACACTGTTGAACCGGGTCATTTCTCTCTCTGGACACGCACGCAATCCAATCCATTTAACGCCAGTATCTATAACGATCTGATGTTTGGACTTGGTGTTGCCGAATCTAAATTGGATTTTTTGTGCAAATTAGAAGCGGCCCGATTGCTCGTCGGCAAACAGATGAAGCGACCCTTTGTTCTCGCGGCCACTTATGGTTCGCAGCGAGGCATGGCGGGCGCAATCAAACTCGTCCGTAAAAAGAAAATTCGCGCAAAGTGGGCATTGATTGGTGCACCAACCAATTTGGAATTGATCACGGCAGGTCAAGGCCTTGCGGTGATCGAACTTTTTATCCCGTTCTCTGAAGAAGAAAAAGAATATCGTCGTCGTCACGACATGCAGGAATCCAGTTCTTCGCAAAGCCGCATGTTCTCTGGGAAGCCGGCGCATTCGCAAAAGCCAGCTCAAGGTGACAACGCGATTATGAAGATGCTCGCTTATCTCGAGCAACTCCCCGCGGGCATTGCAGTCATGGATTTGGATGGTGGTCTCAACCATAACTCTGTGCCGGGATCATCGGTTTTAGAAATCGATGTGATGGGCGGATTTAAAGATCCGATTGTCCCAAAACTTTCACAGATTTATTCAGCACTTTTGAAAGTTCAGAGCCAGCTCGAGCAATTCCGCGACGATCGCTTCGATCCACCTCATCCAACAATGAATCTTGGAACCATTCGCACGACCGAAGACGGCGTCACTTTACAAGGAAGCTGTCGTGTCCCACCAACTGTCACCGATCAGGCTTATGAACAGTGGATGCGAATTTTACAGCAGGCGTGTCAGTCGAACGGAGCGACATTTCGCGTTAGAGATTATCGTAAAGGTTTCGAAGTTTCTCCTGATAGCGAGTTAGTTCGTATTGCGTCTGAAACTCTTACACAAATCGGCCTCAAACCCGCGCCAGGAGCGTTTGCTGGCGCTACCGAAGCTAGCGTTTTTCATCGTCTCGGTGTTGAATGCGTCGTTTGGGGTCCGGGGCTAAGTGTCGGCAATTCCCATGCACCGAATGAGTGCATTAAGATGCGCGATTTAGACCTCGCCGTCGATTTTTACCGGCGTTTCTTGGAAGGATTTTGTTTGTGAGTTTTTTAGTCCGAGCGGTCGCACGCGAAGACCTTGGCCAGCTCTATGAGCTTGCGCGCCAGTTCACTTTGTTGAACTTGCCGGCCGACAAACGTGTGATTGAAACCAAAATTGAACGGAGTGTTGCTTCTTTCGCTGGCGAACTTGAACGCAAAGATGCGGAGTACATGTTTGTTGCGATCGACACCGAGAGTGATGAGATCGCGGGATCGTCAATGGCGATCGCCAAAAATGGAACTGCGACTTCACCCAACTTCAGTTTCAAAGTTTTGAAAAAAGAACGTTTTAGTCGCGACTTAGGCGTTGGTTTTATCCACCAAATTTTGCGTCTTAATACCGAGATGGATGGACCAACTGAAGTCGGCGGACTCGTCGTCGACAAAAGTTATCGTCGTCGGCCAGAAAAAGTCGGTCGCTTAATCAGTCTGACTCGCTTCGTTTACATCGGCATGCACTTAGATCGTTTTGAAAACGAACTTCACGCCGAGATGGCGCCGCCACTCACCGAAGAGGGGCGAAGCGAATTCTGGGAAGCTTTAGGTCGCCGATTCACCGGCATGCCGTACAAAGAAGCCGATATGATCAGCAGCCAGAACAACGGCTTTATTCAAAGTTTATTCCCAGAAGAAGATATTTATCTCTGCTTGCTCGATTCGAAAGCCCGGTTGGTGCTCGGTCGGGTGGGAGAAGAAACGCAAGCGGCGTTACATTTATTGAATCGCATCGGATTCAAATACAAAGAACAAGTGGATCCGTTTGATGGCGGCCCACATTTGGGTTGTGTAACGAAAGAATGCACGATCATTCAAAATCTAAAAAAATATAAGTTAAAAAAGTCACAAACTGGACCATTCGAAAACACAGCAATGCTAGGATTGGATAGAGATGGTTCATACTTGGGTGGCTCCTCATTGTTTCAAATTGAAGGCGATGATTTAATGTTGCCTGAAAAAACGTGGGCGACACTCGAGCTCAGCGAGGGCGAAGAAGTCTTTGTATCGCCGCTGTAGGAGGCACAAATGAAGCCAGTCAATTTTCTTGGCGATTATATCAACGGCCGTTGGGTCACAACGGACAATCCAGATCTAGAATGGGAAGTCCGTTCGCCTTCGGATTTAAAAAACGATCAGGTGATCAAAGTTGCTGCGAAGTTCGATCACGTCGACAAAGCAGCCGAAGCCGCACACAAAGCGTATCTGAATTGGGCACGTCTTGGTATCGAAGGACGCCGTCCGTATTTGATGCGCTTGAAAGAAGTGTTTGCTTCGCGCGCAGCGGAAGTCACTGAACTCATCGCGCGTGAAACCGGAAAAATTATTTGGGAATCGAAAACCGAAGCCGCGTCTTTGGTGAACAAGATCGACATCACACTTGGTCACTCACTCAAATATATCGCGACAGAAGAAATCAAAAACGCATTACCGAACGTGGATGGGTACACTCGCTACAAACCGCGCGGTGTGATGGTTGTGCTCGGACCATTTAACTTTCCAGCCCACTTACCCAACGGCCATTTGATTCCGGCATTGATCTGCGGCAACACAGTTGTGTTTAAGCCGTCAGAGAAAACCGCAGCAGTTGGTCAATTCATGGCGGAGTGCTTTCATCAGGCCGAGTTTCCTCCGGGCGTTTTCAATATGCTTCACGGTCAGGCAGAAACCGGTAAGCGCTTAACGACGCATGAGTTGGTGGATGGCATTTTATTTACCGGTTCGTACGAAGTCGGCTTGAAGATCAAGCAGGACACGCTCACACATTCGGGCAAAATCTTGGCACTCGAAATGGGTGGCAAAAACGCAACGATCGTGTGGAACGACTTCGACATGAAAAAAGCGGTGTACGAAACACTCACCGGAGCCTACTTGTCAGCCGGTCAGCGGTGCGCGTGCACAAGCCGCATTTTGCTTCACAAAGACATCCATGATGAATTCGTTGATCATTTTTATGCCGCTTCGAAGCGCATTAAAATCGGTCACTGGAACGACCAAGTTTTCATGGGTCCATTGATCGACGCAGCTTCGGTTGAAAAATACATTCGTTATCAAGAGATTGCGAAACGTGAAGGCGCAGAGACTTTGATGCGCGGAAAAGCGCTCAGCCTCGAGCACGACGGTTACTACGTCACGCCAAGCATCAACCTCGTACAAAAATTTGATCCAAAATCGGTTTATCAAAAGTCCGAAATCTTTGGACCCAACGTCGCCGTTTACAAAGTGAACGACTTTGATGAAGCGATGATGATCCACAACAGCACGGGTTTTGGTTTGTCGGGTGCCTTGTTCACAAAAGATCGTGCGTTGTTCGATCGCGCTTTGCTTGAAGCACGCGTTGGCGTTCTGAACTGGAATCGCACAACAAACGGCGCCAGCTCCAAACTGCCATTTGGCGGTATGGGCAAATCCGGCAACGATCGTCCATCGGCATCACTTGCAGTTCAGTACTGCTCGGTTCCGGTTGCAAGTCTCGAAGACAACAATCCACTAGGCGATACCAACACCATGCCTGGTCTGCAATTTGAGTGGAAAGAATGAAAAGACTAATTCTGTTTGGGTTGCTCGCGGTCGTTTTGATCGCGGGTTACGAGGCGTTTGATATTCTGCGATTTGGTCACACCGCTATTGGTAGCACGGCCGACGAAAAGATCGTTGAAATTCCAAACGGCATGACGTTGAACAAACTCGCAAGTGTCTTAAAAGAACAAGGTTTGATCAGCGACACTTACAAACTTCGTCTGTACTCAAAAATTACCGGTCATGGTCGTCACATTAAGCGTGGTGAGTACAAAATCACAGGCAGCATGACCCCAGAGGCGATTTTGGATCTCGTGGCGTCGGGAAAAAGCATTCAATATGCACTGACGTTCCCTGAAGGTTCGAACATCTATGATATGGCCGAGATTCTCGACACGCGCGGGATCATTAAAGGCAAAGACTTTCTGACGCTCGTCAAAGATCCACAGTTCGTTCAAGCTTCGATCGGCATGGCGGCCCCTAGCCTCGAAGGTTATTTATATCCCGAGACATATGACATCACTCGCTTCACGAGCGTTAAAGAACTCGTGCGCATGATGCTCGAGAAGTTCAAACATAATTACGCGGATCTCGAAAAGACGGCGGCCGTTAAATTGAGCGAACATGAGATCGTGACGCTCGCAAGTGTTGTTGAAAAAGAGACGGGGGCGCCAGAAGAGCGACCAAAGATTGCTTCGATTTTCTACAATCGTTTGAAAAAGGGAATGCCGTTACAAAGTGATCCGACAATTCTATATGGCATCATCGATGAAACCGGAAAGCCGACAAACAACATCACGAAAGCCGATATCACGCGGCCGAATCGTTACAACACTTATACGGTTAAAAAACTTCCGTATGGACCCATTGCCAATCCTGGTCGCGAAGCCTTAAAGGCGACGATGAACCCAGCTCAGACTGAATATTTATATTTCGTGAGTCGCAATGACGGCACACACGTGTTCACTTCGACCTATGCGGATCATTTGAAAGCTGTGAAGTCATTCCAGCTCAACCCGTCCGCTCGCGAAGGGAAGTCATGGCGTGATTTGAAAAAACACGCCAATGCGCCAGCGAATTAGTTCTGAGTTTTATCGACGATAAATGAACTCATGACTTCGACGAGATAGGTATCGCCGCCTTTGTCAGGAGTGACCGTGCGAGTTGCACGAATCTGATATTGCCTTGGATTGTCATTTGGACCGCAAGCGCCAACGCAATAAACTTTGAAATCATCAAAATTCTGATCGTCGTAAACCTTCTTAAGATCATTAATCGAAGTGTTATTGCTTTGAACTTTCGTTGGATCTGGAAGGTTGTAGATCATCTCTAACGTTGTTTGCTCGGGATGATCTTTTACGAAGTTCCAATTGTAAGAGATGTCGCCGCTTGCAACGGCGGAAATCGAACCGGGTTGGGTCACGCGAAATGAAAGCGCCACTTTTGCTGTGCGGCCTTTGTAGGTCGTGTCACGAACGAGCTGCATGTTGGCCACGCAAACAGGCTTGGTTGCATTGGCCGTATCAAACGTGCGGTAAAGTTTTGGATCTGGTTTCACTGGAAGACTTTGCTGAATCATAATGCCATTGCTGGTGTCTTTAAAGAAAACCTGAGCGCCGTTGAACTGATAATTGCCGGGCGGAAGTTTGGCGAGATCGGCTGTTGTGCTGCCAAGTTTTTGATTGTCCTGACCAAAGTTATCCGGGTCATCTTTCTGAATATCGGTCGTTTTCAAAGGGTCCAAACCGGCCGGACATTGTTGGCCGCCACCGGTGTAGATGCCGTAGGTGCTGCTGCCGCAACCGACGAGGTAGAACAGAATCACAGGAAGTGCATATAAAAATTTCATAGTAGCTCCTAAGCCGGTTACGTGAGGCGAGACCTCGAACCGGGCGATATTACACGCTGCGTTATAAGCCTGTCAAGGAGCATCCACCTATTGTGGTGGTTTGACGGCCTCAAACCGCTGAGTTGAGGGACTATAGCGGTAAATGTTCAGGTGGGGAACCAATTGATCATCAAAAGTGGCAACCAAAAGCTCATTGGTCCCATCATTGTCGATATCGGCAATGGCAAGGCTCGTGACCCGGCCATGCAGATTGAACATGCCATCCCGCTTGTCCGGCAAAACGATGCGAGAAAGCAATTTTGGTGACGGCGAATTGTCGTTTTCGACGATTTCAAGAAAGATCGAATCAGGTCCCTTATACTTGATGACCTTTACGGTGGATCCGTTGTTCATCAAATCACCATCAACGGTGGCGAGGATTTCTCGGCTATAGCCCTGACTGAATACGTTTTGCAGACGATGGCGGATAGGTGGGTACATGCTAGCCATTGCCAACACGACACCCAAAACTCCGACCATCCAAACTGCAATCCGAGCTGACTTCATGACATCAACGCCACAAAGCTGTATTGAAATTGCGATTTCTCTTTGCCGCGACGGTAAGAGAAAAACAAATCAGAAGTGAACGTGTCATCGTCCACCGACTCGATTTGAATTTCGCGATAAAAATACGAACGAATTTGCGCTTCAGCAATTTTCGCTAGATCCACTTTGCGTTTATCAGGCTGCGGATGCGGCATAATGACCTGCACGGGTGTGCTGAGTTTCAATTGGTTCGCGACGTCGATGCCGACTTCAAAACTATCACCACGAATGTGCGGACCGAGAGCCGCAACGTTAAAGCTACCAACGCGAGCGGCGCTTTTTAGGATCTGGCTTGCGAGTCCGCGCCAGCCAGCGTGAATGGCCATCACTTGGCGAGGAGAAGAAAACAAAACCGGCATACAATCGGCCGTCTGAATAACAGTTGCATGACCGCGTTCGCGCGTGAAGTGCCCGTCCGCCGTTGGCGACTCGAGTGGATTGGCGCGCAGAACATCCGTGCCGTGCACTTGTTTTAAAAAACAAAAGGTCAGCTGCGGAAATAATTTCGACAACATTTCTTTGTCGCAATGTTTGGTGCCGAAAAAGAAGAGCGCATCTTTACTGCGTCCTTCGTAGCCGACGATTTTGCCTTCATGCTCACGGGGTTGAAACATCCCAAAACTCCAGGTGATCGATCAATTCTTTCAGATCGTCGGGCCAGGATGCAAAGAATTTTAAAAATTCATCGCGTTTCGGGTGAGTGAAGCCAAGTTCATAAGCATGGAGGCCGATCCTATTCCAGCTCTCTACATTGGCTCTTAACGCTTTGCTAAGAGATTGAAGTGGGCGCGATGATCCATAGAGTCGATCGCCGACAATTGGATGGCCAAGCTCTGACATGTGCACTCGGATTTGGTGCGTTCTTCCAGTTTCTAAACGGCATCTAACCAAAGATATTCCCGCTCGAGATTTCAAGACTTCGTAATGGGTGACGGCTCGCTTGCCTTCATCACGCGAACAGAACTTCTTACGATGCACGGGATGACGACCGAGCAATGACTCGATGATTTTCTTTTTCGCCTTTGGTTCGCCGTAGACGAGAGCCCAATAGTGACGAAGCACGGTTTTATTTTTGAATTGTTGCGCCAGTTTTTCATGAGCGATGTCGTTCTTTGCGATCGCAAGCAATCCACTCGTATCTTTATCGAGACGATGAACGATCCCAGGACGATGTTCACCAAAGCCCATGGACAGCTCACCAACTTGCGCGACGAGCGCATTCACCAAAGTGTCTTGCGCATGTCCTGCCGCCGGATGAACCACGAGCCCTGCGGGCTTATTGACCACTAAGCAATCGGAATCCTGATAAGCAATATCGAGTTTGAGTTCGAGGGGTTGCAGCCCTGTGGGCGCGGGTGGTGGAAGACGAACGAAAATTTCTTCTCCCGCCTGCACGCGGTACGAAGCCTTGAGAGTCGCTTTACCTTTTGTCACCAGGTTCATTTCGACAAGCTTGGCGGCTTTGGAACGAGTGCCGATCTCGGCGTGTTCCGACAAAAATTTATCGAGCCGAGTGCCGGTGGCGGACTCGGGGACAACAATCGTTAATTCTGTGAGGGGCTCAGATTTCGACAACTTTCTTAGCTTTGAAATATTTCATGTAAGCTTCAGCCAGTTGTTTCTCGTTGATATTGAGAATTTTGGCAATCTGAATCACGAAACCACGAGTGAAAACTGCAATCGGCAAACCATCGATGTCGTTGGCCTCTAGGGCCACCAGCAAGGATTTGCTGACTTTGATTTCTTCGCTCATTTGGTCGAGATTGACACCTTTATAAAGACGAATCTTTTGCAGGAACTGACCATCGCACTCCTGCACGCCTTTAATTTCTTCTTCGATCGCCGGCTTGATTTCGTAAACAGAAAAGCGAGTCCGGGCAAAACCTTTTGGCAGATCGTCGCGTTTCTTCATGATTTTAACTTCGCCAACCCAGTTTTCTTCCGTCTTACCAGTTGTCGGTGTTGAAGCCGAAACCGGCGAATAAGGTTTTATATCGTGCGCTTTTGGCATCTGAGTCGAAGTCGGTTGCGATGGCTTGCCCTTAGCTAAACCAATTTGGATGTCATAATCGAGACGACGAGTTTTGTTGCTAAGAGTTTGGAAGGCTTCTTCGATCAAACTCATCAACTGTGCGGCTTCTTCAGTCGTAAACATGGTATAGAGGGCCGGGCTTGATGGTGAGTAAGTGGCTTTCGCGCGCTGATAGGCTTGATAAATTTCGGTGGCTCCCGCGCTTGGCGAGATCTCTAGAAGCTCGTAGTAAGTTTGCTCAGTGTTGTTCAACGAACTCATAGCAATTCATTATGCCACGGCTTTTAACGGTTGTGGATTTGCCAACCGACGTGCCATGCCCATTAATTGAGCGTACAAGTGACTTTGGCGATTCGCCATCAAAAGATGATGTTTCTGACGCAGCGACTGCCATACCGCATTATCATAATCGAGGCAGCCGAGAAGACCGCAATCGAGATTGAAATGCTTATTGCATACGCTTTGGATTGCAGGGCCAAGAGTCGCATCCTGCGCCGTGCGCGCTTGATTGAGCACGATTTGAAAATCGATTTGGCGAACGACGTTTTGAATTTTGTGCTGCAAAACTGCGTTGCTACCACAGACACGCTTCACAAATTCGCCTGGCGAACGAATTCCTGACGAATTTGGATCTTTTAAAAAATCATCAAGTTGTTCTTTGATCAGGAGCTGGTACTCGAAGCGTTTGAGTTTGCGGTAAAACGCCGCTTTCATAAAACGGTATGCGTTTTCGACGCTCGAAGGTTCTGGCGTAAACACGACAAGGTGTTTTTTGGCCATCAAGAAAAAATCCAAAGTTGTCAGATGTGTGCCGGCACTCAGATCCAAAATAATAAAATCAGCTTGGTGGCGGAAGATCGACGACATCAAACGCGCGCGTGAAAAATCGTCAACGTCTGCAGGAAGCAACATTTCGCTCGCACCGCTGATGAGTTGCAGGTTCGGCCACAATGTTTGCGTGCAAAGGTCTTGCAGCTGCATCGAAGGTTCGCGCAAAAATTCTTGGATGCTGCGTTTTGGTAAGCCTTGTCCCAACCAAGTGTGCAAATTGGCCGCACCCAAATCGAGATCCATGATGACTGTGTTGTAACCAAGTTGGCTTAAGAAAATTCCAAGTGAAGAGCTGATAAAAGATTTTCCGACGCCGCCTTTGCCTGCGCCGACAGCAATAATGGTGGATGCAGCTTGCATTCTTCCGCGTTTGCTCGCGAAATCGATGTCACCAGTTGTGTTGTTGCTCTCAGATTCTTCCACCAAAAAGTCCTACGTGATTGGTTTTAATAAACCTTTCCGCAATTTCTCTTCGGCCTCTGACGCGCGAATATAAAGAGGTAAGACGTCTTTCCATTGAAGAAAACTCGTTTTTTTGAAATCACTCATCAGAAGTTGTATGAGCGACTCCGCTTTTGGTTCTTCATTCGGGAAAACAAGTTTCTCGACCTTCGTCTTTGCCATCATGTTCTCGATACCAGCTTTGTCTAGGCTTTCAGCTGGAGCGAGCGTCTCAACGCCGTCCTTACGTCGAGCAAAGCAGGCGGCATAGAAGTAACCTTGGATCGCGGGGATCGCGATCACAGCAGAGTCACCTGGACTTAAAGCTTGAAAAGCAAAGAGCTCAAGTGATGTGACGGTTTTTGTCGGTAAGTCGAGACTATAGGCGAGTGTACGAATCAAATTGAGTCCAACACGAATGCCGGTGAAACTTCCCGGACCAACGTCGATGGCCAAATGAGTGAGATCGCTGAGTTCAATCTCAGCATATCTCAAAGCGCTGAGAAGTTGATTGGTGATGACTTCGGAGTGAGTGGATTTCTTTTGCCAGCGCTCGGTCGCAAGAATTGTGGCACTGGCTCCGTTGATTTCGGCGATGCAAAGACTGCCTGTCGACGAAGTTGTCTCAACCGCTAAGACGAGCGGAAACTTCGTCGCCACAGAATTACCACCGTGTTGTGAAGAAATTTGAAATGTCGTTAAAGAACGCGAACGCCATGAGCATGATCAATAGCGTGAGTCCTACTTGCTGCGCAATCTCCAATTTTTTTAAAGAGATCGGCGTGCCACGCAGAGCTTCGAGCGAGAAGAACAACAAGTGTCCGCCGTCGAGAACTGGCACGGGAAGAAGATTCAGCAAAAACAAGTTGATCGAGATGATCGCCATTGTTTTTAAGAATGCCGAAATCCCAACTTCGAATGAGCGACTGGCGACACGGCCGATGGTGATCACACCGCCAATGTTTTTTGCTGACACTTGGCCTTGTGCCAAGCGAACCAGGCTCATTACCATTAGGCCGGTCCACTCGTAAGATTGTTGAAAACCGTGAACAAAGATTTTCGCTGGGTCTTTGATTTGAACTTGCACCGGTTCAGGACCAACTTTGAAGCCGCCTGAGATCACGCCAATGGTGTAGCGTTTTTCTTCTTGGCCTTTTGGACTCATCAGCTCGGTCATTTCAGGGGTGATGTCCATTTGTTTTTCGTGGCCATCGTGCATGATCGTAAAGTGAATTGGCGCTGTGCCAGGAGTGAAACCTTTTACTTTATTGAGAACGTCGTTCCAATTTTCGATCTTTTCATTGTTGATTGCGAGGATGCGATCTTTTGAACCCATTCCAGCTTGTGCCGCTGGTGAATCGGGTTTTACTTTCAAGATGTACATCTCGGCCGATTCCACGCCAAGAGTGGTCAGTGGATGATCAGTTTTCAATGCTGCCGCAGCAACTTTAGCGACGCGAATATTTTCTGGCTTATCATCCGCATCAACAAAGCGAACTTTGAAGGCGATGTCGCCCGTTCCGGTTTTAACCAGATCGCGAACTTTTTGCTCGAGTTCTGCGTACGTGTTCACGACTTGATCGTTCACCGAAAGGATCAAGTCGAGAGTCTCAATGCCCGCTTTTGCGGCTGGGCTGTCGGCGCGTACGCCAACAACAGCTGAAACCGATTCGTTGGAGAAACCATCGATTTTTCCGACTTCACGATTGGTGCTTAAGATATTTTCGTTGCTGCCGAATTTTGGTGTCGCAGCCACTTGTGCAGTGGATTTGTCGGCGCGCTCGACTTCGAAGTTCAGCGCTTTGTTCGCTGAGGTTTCGATTTTACTTTGAACATCAAGCCAGCTTTGAACTTGCTCGCCGTTAATTTTCAAAACCTTATCACCGGTGTGGAAGCCAGCTTTCGCTGCGTCGGTGTTCTCAACCACGTCACCAAGCTTCGGACTTGGGAGCTCTTCACCAATACGGCCGATCGCCATAAAGAGAACGATGGCAAACAACAGATTCATGAGAGGGCCGGCGAGAACAATCGCAATCCGCTGCCAGACTTTTTTATGCAGGAAAGAATGGCTGCGCTCTTCAACCGGAATATCGGCGGTGGGATCATCGCCATACATTTTGACGTAACCACCGAGTGGAATAATCGAAACACAGTAAGTGGTATCGCCTGGTTTGTACGACAAAACTTTTTTGCCAAAGCCAAGGCTGAACGTTTCGACACGAACGCCACACCAGCGAGCAACAAGAAAGTGCCCAAGCTCGTGCACAAAAATCAATAGACCGAGCAGAATGAAAAACGGAGCAATATTGCTAAAACCTTGCGACAAAAAATGAGTAATGATTTGCATCCCTAAATTCTAAGGCTTTTCGATTCGCATTTCATCGCCGCACCGCCTAAGAAATGGCGAAGGCATAGACTAAAGGCGCGGATAAGAAGATGCCGTCGAGGCGATCGAGTATTCCACCGTGGCCGGGCATGATGGAGCCCGTGTCTTTTACCGCTCCAACGCGTTTAACGAGCGACATCAGTAAGTCGCCCGACTGACCGACGAAGCCGCATGACAAACAGAACAAAACCATTCGCCAAAGCGGAACTTCAGGGAAAAAGATTTGGACGAAGACAAGGCCTGCAACTGCTGAGCCGATGAGTCCGGCGATGGCGCCTTCGATCGTTTTGTTGGGTGAAACTTGCGGCATTAATTTGTTACGCCCAAAAAATCTTCCGCCGAAAAATGCAAACGTGTCGCCGAAAAAAACGACGAAGCAAAGAAACGCAAACCAGGTTCGACCATTCGGTAAAAACAAAAGGTTGAGTGCGAAAACAGGCAAGCAAACGCAATAAAGCAAACCGAGTGAACCCATGCCGATCGCGGCGAGTAAGGCTTCGTTGGACATCAAGTTGCGGCTTAACCACAGTGACAATGCGAGATAGATGCTAACCGTGACCGCAAAGATGACGGACCCATGCTCGGGCCATCGTAAAAGTGCCAGATAAAGAACCAGACTCGCGAGTGCGAACAGCCCACTAAACATTTTTGGTACGTTGAATCTCGGAAATGCGATGCGAACGTATTCGCGAACTCCTAAAGCCAGAGCGACCGTGCTGATCGCGACTAATCCCCAAGCTCCACCGAAATATCCACATGCGAACAATAATCCAGCAGCTGCGAGAGCTGAAACAATTCGCAGAAAAAGAGGTGGGATTTTAACGGCCATATTAAGAGATTACTTCCATTTGATCGCCAGTGCGACCAAATCTGCGTTCGCAGTGTGCGTAGCGCCGGAAAGTTTCGTGAAGGTGTTTAGCTGTGAAATCTGGCCAAGCCACTTCTTCAAAATAGATTTCGCTGTAAGCCGCTTGCCACAAGAAAAAGTTCGAGATGCGCTCTTCCCCGCTCGTGCGAAGAATCACATCTGGATCTGGCAAGAATGCCGACGGCATGTTTTCAGAAATAACGGCTTCATTGATATCTTCAGGTTTTAACTCGCCCGAAGCGACTTTCGCTGCCACGGCCTTGGTTGCTTGAACAAGCTCTTGGCGACCGCCGTAAGACAATGCAAACGTCAAAACCATTCCGGTATTGTTTTTTGTCGCCTCAATCGTTTGCAAAGCTTCTTCGCGAACGTAAGCCGGCAGGCGACCCAAGTCACCGATCACCCGAAAACGGACATTCTTTTCAACCAACAAGGCGCGCTCACGGCGAAGCTTGCGCTGAAGCAGCATCATCAAAAATGAAACTTCCTCAGGTGGTCGAAACCAGTTCTCGGTGCTGAACGTGTAGAGAGTCAGATATTTAAGATTTAAGTTGGTGCACTCGGTGATCAGATTTTTCACCACGCGAGCACCGCGAATGTGACCAAAGAAACGGTTGTGGCCGCGCGCTTTTGCCCAGCGTCCATTTCCGTCCATAATAATGGCAAGATGCTTTGGTAACTTCACGGCTGTCCAAACTACTAAACGGTCATCAATTCTTTTTCTTTATCAGCTGCCATCGTATCGACTTTTTTAATGTAGTCGTCCGTTAGCTTCTGAACCTCGGCCTCGACGCGCTTTTGTTCATCTTCGCTCATCGTTTTGTCTTTGACCGCTTTTTTTACGTCATCATTAGCATCGCGACGACCCATACGAATTGCAACCCGTGCGTCTTCGCAAATTTTCTTGATGTTCTTAACCAGGTCTTTACGACGTTCTTCGGTCAACTCAGGAACACGTAAGCGAATCACTTTGCCGTCGTTTTGTGGTGTCATGCCGAGATCGCTTTTTACGATCGCCGATTCAATCTCTTTCAAGATCGAGGTTTCCCAAGGCGAAATCAAAAATGAGCGCGCATCAGGAGTCGAGAGTGCCGACACTTGATTCAGCGGAGTGAGCGTGCCGTAGTAATTCACGCGGATATTATCGAGCATTGAAACTTGCGCGCGACCGGTGCGGACTTTTTTCAACTCGCCCGCGAGCGCACTAATGGCGTTGTCCATTTTTGTTTTGGCCGCTGTAGCAACTGGTGACGACATGTGAGTGTCCTCCAAATATTATTTAACAATAGTACCAATAGATTCACCACGCACGACGCGGGCTATATTGCCGCGTTTCGTGAGATTAAACGTGATGATTGGGAGTTTATTATCCATGCAAAGCGTGATGGCTGTTGCATCCATGACCTTTAAGCCCTGCTTTAGAACGTCCATATAAGTCAGTTCTTCGTAGAGCTCAGCGTCTTTATGCTCTTTTGGATCTTTATCGTAAATACCATCGACTTTAGTGGCTTTCATGATCACGTCGGCGTTGATTTCCATCGCGCGAAGTGAAGCCGCTGTATCGGTGGTGAAGTAGGGATTGCCAGTGCCGGCCGCGAAAATCACGATGCGGCCTTTTTCCAAATGGCGAACCGCTTTACGGCGAATGTAAGGCTCAGCAATCTCAGACATTGCAATCGCAGATTGTACGCGAGTCGCAAGGCCACGTTTTTCAAGCGCATCTTGTAGAGCAAGGGAGTTGATGACGGTCGCAAGCATTCCCATGTAGTCGGAGCTCGCGCGATCCATACCTTGTGCGGAAGCACTCAGGCCGCGGAAGATGTTTCCGCCGCCAATGACGATACCCATTTGGACATCGGTTTTAAGAGCTTCGACGACATCGTCTGCGATGTCGCCGATGGCTTTTGCATTAATACCCTGGCTAGACGCACCGGCGAGAACCTCTCCGCTGAGCTTCAATAAAACACGCTGATACTTGCCACGCTCTGCGTCCGTTTTTTTTGCCAAGGATTAACCTTTCGTTACTGCGGCGACTTCTGCAGCGAAGTCTTCCTTTTTCTTCTCGATGCCTTCGCCAAGTTCGTAACGAACGAAGCGACGAACAACGATGTTCTCACCGATTTTCGCGATGAGTTCTTGAAGCAATTGAGAAACAGTGACGTCTGGATTTTTAATGAATTTTTGATCCATCAAGCAAATCTCCGCCGCCCATTTTTTAATTTGGCCGTCGATGATCTTATCCAAGAATTCTGCTTTTTTGCCTTCTTCCAAAGCTTTCGCACGAAGAACAGCCGCCTCACGATCGCGAACTTCTTGCGGAATCTCAGTCACTTGAACGAACTGAGGCGCCACAGCCGCGATATGCATCGAAATATCTTTTACGAAATTTTGGAAATCATCGTTGCGAGCAACGAAGTCAGTTTCTGAATTCACTTCGACGAGGACGCCGATACGGCCACCCGCGTGGATGTATGAATTCACTAAACCTTCAGCCGCAACACGGCCGGCTTTTTTAGCCGCTTTGCTCAAGCCTTTTGTGCGAAGCCAATCGATAGCTTTATCAAAGTTGCCACCGTTTTCTTCCAAAGCTTTTTTGCAATCCATCATACCTGCGCCAGTTTTTTCGCGCAGGTCTCTTACGTCAGTCGCGCTAATCGACATTTTCGCTCCCATTATTCTTTATCAGTGTTTTCAGTTTCGTCTGTTTCCGCAGCTGGAGCTTGATCAAGTTCCATTGCGATTTCGACGTCTTCAGCTGTACCAGCAGCAACCAATTTACGGCCTTTGTTCACTTTCACAACCGCTGGTCCTGGAGCTGGAGTCGCTGCTTCTTTTGCCGCTGGAGCTTTTGCACCCGGACGTCCGCGACCGCCACGTTGTGGACGATCTGCACGTTCGCTGCGCTCAGGGCGCTCAGCGCGTTCTTCAGCTTCTGGTTTTTCAACCGCGCCAGAACGGATTTTTTCTTGCCACTGTTTCGCGCCTTCCAAATAAGAATCGGCGACTAAGTTCGCAAACAATTTGATTGAGCGAATCGCATCGTCGTTACCTGGAATTGGGAAATCGATGATTTCAGGATCGACGTTCGTATCAGCAATACCAACAACTGCGATGCCCATGCGTTTCGCTTCAGCAACTGCAATGTGCTCTTTGTTCAAATCAACAACGAACATGCAAGTTGGAGCGTCTTTCATGTCGCGGATACCATTGAGGTACTCGCTCAAACGCTCATATTCTTTTTCCATACGAGCGCGTTCTTTTTTCGAGAAGAACTCAAGCTCGCCTTTTTCACGCATTTGATCGATGCGTTTCAAACGGTCGATCGAAGATTTAATAGTTTGGAAGTTTGTCAGCATTCCGCCGAGCCAGCGTTTCGTGACGTAGTACTGACCACATTTTTCAGCGGCTTCTTTGATTGGCTCGACAGCCTGTTTTTTTGTTCCGACGAAGATCAAGCGTCCACCGTCAGCCGCAATTTTCTTTACGAACTCAGCTGCATTGCGAGCGCTGATGACCGATTTTTGCAAATCGATAATGTGAATACCGCCACGTGATGTGTACACGTAAGGTTTCATTTTTGGATTCCAGCGTTGGGTCTGGTGACCGAAGTGAACGCCAGCGTCCAGCATGTTTTTCATGGTAATTTGGGCCATTAGAATGTCCTCCTGGTTAAACCACCTTCCTGCGTGGGAACCCTAACTAGGTTTGTCCGATAAAACGCCATCTCCTTCGTTGCTCGTCGTCGACGTACGTAAAGTACGCCTCCTCCTCGCGCCTCGGAGCTGTCATTTTCTCGAACAAACTGTCTGGGACCAAGAGATCGCAGAA
>Ga0105239_10003858_pt1 | contig 18198 bp, 8 predicted proteins | sample KBSC44metaG_FD_92761 | JGI IMG/M metagenome (GOLD analysis project Ga0105239, IMG submission 92761) | Corn rhizosphere microbial communities from Kellogg Biological Station, Michigan, USA - KBS C4-4 metaG | ecosystem: Host-associated > Plants > Roots > Rhizosphere > Soil | place: Michigan, USA...
ACCAACCCTGTATTCTGGGGCATCATGTTATTTTATGTATTGTTAACAGGTTTGCTGGCCGGAAGCAGGCCCGCGTTTTATCTGTCGTCGTTTAACCCGGTAAGAGTTTTAAAAGGCGCTATTAAAGAGGGTAAATCGGCATCCTTACCTCGTAAAATATTGGTTGTAACACAGTTCAGCTGTTCTATTGCTTTAATCATTAGCACCATCATCGTATACCAGCAGATACAGCACGCCAAAGACAGGCCAACAGGCTATAATGCAGCCAGGTTAATGATGACGGACATGAGCGGCGACCTGAATACTAAATATGATGCTTTAAAAAACGATCTGCTGGCCAGCGGGTATGTTGAAAGCGTTGCTGCAGCCTCGAGTCCGGTTACCAATATATACAGCCACATGTCGCTTGATAAATGGCCGGGTAAAAGCGCGAGTGATGAGGCCGTAAACATCGCGGCTGTTTTTGTATCTGATGATTATTTTAAAACCCTGGGGATGACCCTTAAAGAAGGCAGGGATTTTACCCATAGCTGGACAACCGACTCTACCAGTGTTATACTTAATGAGGCCGCTGTAAAAAGAATAGGCTTGAAAAATCCCATAAACCAGTTAGTAACCTGGAATGGGAGCACTGTACCTGTCCGTGTTATTGGGGTGGTAAAAGATGCCCTGATGGAATCGCCATTTACACCGGTTCAACCAGCTATTTTTAGTCATGGACATGTAGCCAATAACATTATGTATCGTTTAGCACCAAGTGCTAATACTCAGGAAGCAATCAAGAAGCTCACTAAAATATTTGATTCCTATAATCCGGCTTACCCATATATATACCAATTTGTTGACGAAGAATACAATCATAAATTCAACCTGGAAATACTGGTAGGCAAACTGTCTGGAATATTTGCAGGCCTAGCTATTTTAATATCCTGCCTTGGTTTGTTTGGATTAGCCGCATACGTAGCCGAGCAACGGACAAAGGAAATAGGTATTCGCAAAGTATTGGGAGCATCGGTAACTCAGGTGTGGTTGTTGCTATCAAAAGACTTTATTTTATTGGTAGGCATAAGCTGTATTATCGCATCGCCGGTAGCATTTTACTTTTTACAACATTGGCTGCAAAAGTATGATTATCGTATAACTATTGGGCCTGGCGTATTCGTTTTGTCGGCAACCGTGGCCATCGCCATTACATTAATAACCATTAGTTTTCAAGCCATAAAAGCCGCATTGACTAATCCGGTAAAAAGCTTGCGTAGCGAGTAATTGAGTAAAAAATAGATCGATTTAAAAATTTGAGTTTAGAATTTTAACCATTATGATCAAAAACTATATTAAAATAGCCTGGCGTAATTTAAAACGTAACAAGGCTTACGCGTTCATCAGTGTTGTCGGGCTGGCCCTGGGGGTCACCTGTGGTATTTTAATCTTCACACTGATCACGTATCACCTCAGCTTTGATAATTTTCACAAAAACTCAGACAGGGTTTACCGCCTATATACAGAGTGGCACGATGATGGGATTGGCAGATCGCAGGGGGTGCCTCAACCTCTAGGAAAAACCTTTCGTAACGATTTTGCGCTGGCAGAGCAAACGGCCCGTGTGATCAGCTTTCACGATAATCTGATCACTATTATCCAGGGTAATCAGGTTAAAAAATTTAATGAGGAGGATGGGGTTGCTTTTACTGAAGCTGGGTATTTTGATATCCTGAATTTTCCGCTATTAAAAGGCGATAAAAAAACGGTACTGGTAAAGCCGGGTGAAGCTATAGTAACCGAAAAAACTGCACGAAAATATTTTGGTGATGCTGACCCAATAGGAAAAGTCATACGCCTGGATAACAAAGTGAATTTTACCATTACAGGCGTGTTAAAAGACCTGCCAGCTAATACCGATCGTAAACAACAGGTGTATGTTTCATACGGCAACATGGATGAATATACTGATAAACGACGTGAAGACAATTGGGGAGGTGTTTTTAGTGGGAGCGAAGTATTTACGCTATTAAAACCATCTACCACGTTGGTCAGTGCCAATGAAGCCATGGCTCTTATTGTTAAAAAACATTATACAGGCAGAGATTTGAAAGTATGGAAGTTTAAATTACAACCACTTTCAGATATTCATTTCAATTCCGATCTTGATGGATATGCCGATAAAAAATACCTGTGGGCTTTATTCTTCATTGGCCTGTTCCTGATCATTACCGCTTGCGTAAACTTTGTTAACCTGGCTACAGCTCAAGCATTGAACCGGGCCAAAGAGATAGGGGTACGAAAGGTTTTAGGTAGCCTGCCACGCCAATTATTCTGGCAATTTATAGCAGAAACCGCTTTAATTACCCTGGTGGCTGTTATTGTAGCTGTTGCTTTATCATTTATAACGCTACCTGTGATTAATAATTTATTTCACTCGCAAATGGCATTTGAGCTTTCTCAGCTTGGGGGGTTTATTGTACTGATAAGTATATTGGTTGTATTTTTATCCGGATCATATCCGGGTCTGGTACTGGCGCGTTTTCAGCCCATATTAGCGCTTAAAAACAAGCTTTCACAAAAACATGTTGGCGGATTTTCACTACGCCGTATACTTGTTGTTACCCAGTTTTCCATTTCGCAAGTGTTAATTATAGGAGCCATAATTATTGTATCGCAATTACATTATTCCCAAACCGCCGACCTGGGCTTTAACAAAGATGCCGTTGTGTTATTACCCATACCACAAAATGATAAAGCTAAACTAAGTACGCTACATAACCGTATTAATGAAGTGCAGGGCGTTGAAAAATCATCTTACTGTTACAGACCTCCCGCTTCTCAATCCAATAACAGCACAGACGTTCGTTTCAATCACCGGGCCGAAGATGAACACTGGGGTATTAACACTAAACCAGGCGACGAAAACTTTCTTTCAACATTTGGGATAAAGTTGGTTGCCGGACGAAACTTTTTTCCTGCCGATACCACACGCGAGTTTTTGGTGAATGAAACCTTTGTAAAAAAGCTTAATCTTAAACCTCAGGATGTAATCGGTAAAATGCTGTCTGTAAATGGCCGATCAACTACAGCACCTATTGTAGGTGTAGTAAAAGATTTTTACAATTACTCCTTCCATACCGAAATATCGGCTATTTGTATTATGCCCGATTACCGGTCATACTCTACATTGGCTATAAAGATAAATATGCGGAATGCACAAAGCTCATTGGCAGCGTTTGAAAAAATATGGAATGAAACTTTCCCTGAAGAACTTTATTCGTACCAGTTTCTTGACGATAGCGTTGGGAAATTTTATGAAATGGATAATATACAATTAAAATTAGTTGAGGCATTTGCAGGTATAGCTATCCTTATCGGTTGTCTGGGTTTATATGGCCTGGTATCATTTATGGCAGTGCGAAAAACCAAAGAAATAGGAGTGCGTAAAGTATTAGGAGCAGATACGCAACATATTTTATGGTTGTTTGGTAAGGAGTTTACTTACTTATTGCTTATAGCTTTTGTAATTGCCGCGCCTTTGGCTTGGTGGGTCATGCACAATTACTTGCAGGACTTTAAATATCGTATAACCATTGGACCCGGTATTTTCCTGGCATCCATTCTGTCAACATTCATTATTGCCTCTATTACAGTAGGCTATCGCTCCATTATGGCAGCAACAGCTAACCCGGTAAAGAGTTTGCGGAGTGAATAACCTTGTTGTGAGAATAAAGGCTGTTTTAACATTTAAGATTTGGAACTGAAGGTAATATGATCAAAAATTATTTCAAAATAGCCTGGCGCAATATGGTGGCTAATAAAGTTTACAGCGCCATAAATATACTTGGACTGGCTGCCGGGATGGCGGTTGCATTACTCATAGCCTTATGGGTAAATAATGAATATTCGTACGATAGGTTTTCACCAAATTATGGACAATTATACCAGGTTTGGCGTAATTTCAACAGTAATGGTGAAACACTTACCTTCAGCAGTACATCCCTGAAGCTGGCAGACGCACTTCGAAACAATTTCCCCGAAATAGAATACGCGGCTGAAACAGATGGTAATGGCTCCCATGGACTAATGGTGGGCGAAAAGAAATTTTATCTAAATGGTTCACAAGTAGGCAGCGATTTTTTAAAAATGTTTCAATATTCCATGTTGCAAGGTAATATGAAAAACGCGTTAAAAGATCCGTATTCTATTGTGTTGACAAAAGCTACCGCGATAGCTCTGTTTGGTTCTATAGATGTTATAAACAAAACAGTAAAAATCGATAACAAGGATAATTTAAAAGTAACGGGCGTGCTTGAAGACCTGCCAGGCAATTCTTCCCTCCAATTCAAATACCTCATACCTTTTGCTTACATGGAGGCAACACAGCCTTATGTAAAACAGGCGCGTAGCGGGAGTTTTGGGGATAATGCTTTTTTGATATACGTAAAACTAAAACCAGGAATTTCGTATAGCCAGTTGGCTCCCAAAATAAAAAACATGGAAAAGGGGGAAAATAACATCAATGCTAAAAACTCAGAAGTTATTTTACAACCAATGCACGACTGGCATCTATATAATGGCTGGAAAAATGGAGTAGCCAGCGGAGGCTTTATCGAGTATGTGCGCATTTTTAGTATAGTTGGGATTCTGGTTCTATTAATTGCCTGCATTAACTTTATTAACCTTACAACCGCACGATCTGAAAAACGAGCGCGAGAAGTTGGTATCCGAAAAGCCATTGGCTCTCAACGTAAGCATTTGATATTTCAGTTTTTGACAGAATCAACCATCATTACATTTATGGCATTCTTGTTTTCATTACTGTTTGTACAAATAGCATTAGCGCCTTTTAACTCACTTACAGGCACAACCATTGGTATACCCTTTCAGAGTATTTCTTTTTGGTTAATAGCTATTGCCTGTGTATTACTTACTGCACTTATTGCCGGCAGCAGACCCGCATTTTATTTATCATCATTTAACCCTGTTAAAGTTTTAAAGGGGACAATACAGGTAGGGCGTTCTGCCTCATTTTCAAGAAAGATACTGGTAGTGATGCAGTTTAGCTGTTCTATTGCACTTATCATCGGTACCATAGTAATTTACAGACAGATCCAATACGCACGAAACCGGCCTGCTGGTTATAATATTGATCGTTTGGTAAGCACCAGCTCTAATAGTGACCTGGGTAAAAACTTCGAGGCATTGAAAGACGAATTACTACAAAGTGGTACTGTGCAAAATGTTACTCAGGCTTCAAGTCCGGCTACTGATATTTATCTGCACAATAATATTGACCATTGGCCTGGTAAGCTTGCTGGCGAAACTGTTGAAATGGGAGTGGTATTTATCACAGGCGATTATTTCAAAACCCTGGGTATGCATATTATGCAAGGCCGGGAATATATCGGTGTAGCGGGAGATACTTTAAACTTGGTGTTTAATGAAGCAGCCATAAAACGCCTAAGATTAAAGGATCCCATCAGTCAAACTATACAGTATAACGGCAATAAAATGAAGATCATTGGCGTAATGAAAGATGCTTTAATGACTTCCCCATTTGCCAAAGCAGATCCAACGATGTTTGTTTACAGCACTTACCCACAGGATAATATCATTTACCGCATTTCACCGAACGTAAACCCACATAGTGCAATTGAAAAAATTGGTCAGATATTTTCTAAATATAACCCGGCATACCCTTTCACTTATCATTTTGTTGACGATGACTATAACCGCAAGTTCAGTCAGGAAATGTTGGTCGGGAAATTATCAGGCATATTTGCCGGTCTGGCCATTTTCATATCATGCCTTGGTTTGTTTGGCTTGGCTGCATATATAGCAGAACAACGTACCAAGGAAATAGGTGTACGCAAAGTTTTAGGTGCTACAGTAAGTCAATTATGGTTCCTTCTTTCTAAAGATTTTGTATTACTGGTTGTCATTAGCTGTGTCATCGCATCGCCGCTGGCTTTATATTTTTTGCAGAACTGGCTGCAAAAATATGACTACCGCGTAAGTATCGGGCCCGGAGTTTTTCTTGTTTCGGCAGTAGTCGCAGTACTGATCACACTTTTAACAATAAGTTTTCAGGCTATAAAAGCAGCCGTGGCCAATCCTGTTAAAAGTTTAAGAACCGAATAAACGTAAAGCCGAAAGCTTAAGATAGGGAGGCTTTTAGCTTTCGGCCTTAAACTTTCGGCTTTTTTTTATTGTATCATAATCGTACGCTCCGTGTTACATAAGCGAACAGTATTTATGCGATTGATTGCTGTAATGTATTGATTTTTAATATGTTAAAAGTTTGGTATATTATTGATACTTGATTGAATCAAATGAATTGATATTTTTAAACAAAAACTTATACGTACCAACCAAAACAATCATTTAAAATGTTATCACTCCAACATATTTCGAAATATTACCAGGTAAGCGGGCTTAAAAATTTTGTTCTTAATGATCTTAGCCTTGAAATTGATGAAGGCGAGTTTGTTTCTATCATGGGGCCATCAGGTTCGGGTAAATCATCATTACTTAACATCATCGGTATGCTTGATGAGCCATCCGAAGGATATCATTACTTTGCCGGTCAGGCAGTACACCAGCTTAAAGAAAAACAGCGCTCCGCATTATATAAGCAATATGTTGGCTTTGTGTTTCAGGCATACCATTTAATCGACGAGCTCACCGTTTATGAGAATATCGAAACACCATTAATTTATCAGGATTTTAAAGGTTCTGAGCGCAAAGCCATGGTGGCTGATATATTAGACCGCTTTAATATCGTAGGTAAAAAAGATCTTTTTCCTGCACAATTATCAGGCGGACAACAACAATTAGTAGGGATAGCCCGTGCATTGATAGCCAAACCAAAATTATTGCTGGCTGATGAGCCTACCGGTAATCTGAATTCCAAACAAGGGGAGGAGATCATGGAACTATTCCGCAAGCTGAATAAAGAAGATGGAGTTACCATTATTCAGGTAACGCATTCTGAAAAAAATGCCGAATACGGTTCGCGTATCATTAATCTTTTAGATGGTAAAATCGAATCTTCAAAACAACTCTGATCATATTATAATAATGCGATACTTTAAATTTATATTTTTTGGTTTGATGGTATTATCGGCCATCAAAACGCAAGCACAAACAGATACTTTAACAACCATAAGGCAGTGTATAGATATTGCTATAAAAAACAACCTGGATGTTAGGAAAAGCGAACTGGATATGCAGCGCCTGGGGGTGAACTATAAGCAGGCTAAAGATAACCTGTTACCATCATTAAACGGGCAGGTGGATCATAGCCTTAACAGCGGGCGTAGTATCAACCCTTTTACAAACAGTTATGTAACGCAATCATATACATCTGGCAATTACAGCTTAAATGCCAACTTAACCTTGTTTAGCGGTCTGCAGAACTTAAATGCTATTAAACAAACGGCATTAGCCTATCAGGCTGGTAAAATGGATTTTCAACAGGCAAAAGATCAGGTAACTATTAACGTGATAACCGCCTATCTTTTAGTTTTAGATAATACAGAACTATTAGCTCAAGCTTATAATCAGCTTGATGTATCCAAAAAGCAAGTTGAAAGGCTGGAGATATTGGAAAAAGATGGTGCTAATAAACTGCCTTCTGACCTGTATGACTTAAAAGGTACATATGGTGATAATGAGCTTAATTTGGTTACTACCAAGAATAATCTGGAAGCATCGAAATTAAGCCTGGTGCAGATCTTAAACATCCCTTACAACAGAAATCTTAAGCTGGAACCTATAAGTGTACAGGATGTTGCCAAACAAACCGGAGAAAATGCCGACCAGGTATTTGATACCGCATTAAAGCAACTAGCTTATATAAAAGCAGCTGAACTAAGGCGTCAAAGCGCCGAAAAAGGTGTACGGGTTGCCAAAGGGGCATTATCACCCAGCATCTCCTTATTTGGAGGAGTAACCACAAATTATTCAAGCGCTGCGCAAAACTCAACAGTTAGCGATTCATCTATTGTGCCGACCAAGCAGTTTGTAAATACGCCTACTGGCAAGAGCACCGTTTATACTACACAGTATGATAATACCTTCAAAAATATAGGTTACTATGATCAGTTTAAAAACAACTATAGTACCCAGTTTGGGGTTAGTTTAAAGGTGCCGATTTTAAATTATTTCCAAAATCGTAATAAGGTAAAGCTAGCTAAACTTGATTATCAGGAATCAAAATATATAGAAGAAAACACCAAGAATGTTTTACGTCAGAATGTAGAACAGGCTTATGTGAACATGACCTTGGCTTATAACCGGTATAATGTATTGGTAGAACAGGTTAAAGCATATAAAGAATCGTTCAGAACTGCCGAGATCCGTTTCAATGCCGGGGTACTTACTTCTGTTGATTTTGTAGTAGCCAAAAATAATTTTGACAAGGCCAACATCAATCTTATTAATGCCCGGTACGATTGCTATATTTATAACAAAGTGCTTGATTACTATATGGGGCGGCTTTCCTGGTAAAAATAGAATTCCTTTGATTCTGTAAAAAATTTATACTTTTATTCCCAGATTTTAAATCCTGATATCCGGCTCATAACGTTTTATATAAAATTATAAAACATTATGAGCCGGATATTGCTAATTATACAACTGTCAGAATTTAAAACAGTCTTAACGTATTTACATCAATCACCTTAAAAACAACTCTAAACATGAAAAAAACAATTATTTTAACTTTAAGTATCTGCTTATTCACTATTGGTATAGCTTCTGCCCAGATAATACCCAATTTTTCATTTGGTGTAAAAGGTGGTTTAAACTATGCCTCTTTTCCTTCAAACGGAGTATTTAATAATAGTAACCGTGCCGGTTATCTGGCAGGTTTTTGGGCCAGAGTGGGTGGTTTAGGTTTTAATTTCCAACCAGAACTCTATCTTACCAGCAAGAATATTAATGTAAATGCCCCCAATGAACCTGAGAATAAAGCTAAATTTACCAGTATTGATGTACCACTGTTATTAGGAGGCAAAATAGGCGCATTTGGTTTAGGTGGACGTTTTTATGGTGGCCCTGTGCTATCATTTGCTGTTAATAAAGACCAAAGCGTAACAGATGCTACAGGAAATGCGACAAGCTTACGCTATAAAGATGCCAACTATGGCTTCCAGATAGGCGCCGGTGTTGATATCAGCAGCTTCTCTGTTGATTTACGCTATGAAGGCGGTTTAAATAAGATTGCCTACGGTGATGGAAATTCACATACGCGTGTAAATGTTTTTAGCCTTGCGTTGGCTTACAAGTTATTCTCGTTATAAGGAAACGACACTTATATTAAAAGACCCGTTAAAATAGCGGGTCTTTTTTTTGAGCAAATACTTTATGGGACTAAGCATAATCCCTAAACAGGCGGGCCATTTTGTTATAAAAAATGGGTTTACATGGTTTACATTTTTTATGGTTAATATTAATATATATTACTAAATATCAATTAGTTAACTATTTAACCATATTGTGACGTGTTAACCGTGTTAATCATCTCTGAAGCAATGTATTCGATACATTAAATACCAGACACCGAATGTTGAATAATGATTTCGATGTTGGAAATTCATTATTCAGCATTCGATATTATTGATCTTCCTTATTTTATCACATCAACCCATTGTCCTTTAATCAGGCTGTTGATGGAGTTATTATACATAGCTTCACAATACACTGCCGGTAAATAATAATGGCCGGCATAGGCGGCATTCAGCATCACATAGTAGGTAACCTCTTTACCTTCAACTAAGCTAAAGTAAGTGTTCACCCGGTCGTCCCGTACATCTCTGTAGTCGGATGGTGACGATTTAAATACCTCATCATTGTTCAGCATCCGGCTGTTCAGTATTTCCCAACCCGATGGGAATATTTGTGTAAGGGCTAAATTATCATACCTACCACGCCTGCCCGGATTTTTGATATTTACCTGGGCTACAAAATCGGTACCTTGTTTTAATGTTGTTGGATCAATTGGTTTGCCACTCATCGTAAAGTAACCAACCCTCATTTCCATCACCTGCGGATCAATAAAGGTTTTCACATCAAGGCCGGATGATGGCTGACCTTTTTGTATCAGTCTTATATATAGCTTGTTGGTGCCATTATTCTTAACCATCACTTTCCCACCGTTTGTAGCCAAACCTGCCTGCCACATATAAGAGGCCGAATTGATATTTCCCTTTGAAACTCCACCATCATAGCTAAAAGCAAGCTTGCCTGAGGCCTTATTTTGCCCGCAATATTGCGCTATGGAAATAAGGGAGTAAGCCGTGGTTTGGGTACTGTACCAGTCGTCCTGTGATAACCTTGCGGCTACGGTGCGTAATAATCCTGCTGCTTTTTGCTGCTGCTCGAGCAGGGTAAGGGTTTCCAGGATCATCGCTTCATCGCGCAGATCAGATCCATAAGTGCCATACATGGTGTAATATGGTTTTATGGTAGTTGGTAAATTGGCTATCATTCGTAAGCCGGCTTCGGGCTGTCCGGCAAGTTTATAAGCTGCTGCCAGACGCCATTTAGCCTCGATGCTTATATATTTAAACTCCCTGAGCCGGTTCATGGCGCCTAATTCAGGTGCGCCTGCTAAAGCCAGCAGATACAGACGATAAGCCTGATTCAGATCATCACCATAAAACTTATGCGGATCCGGTGCCCAGGTTTGCGCTTTTTGTTTTTGATATTTTTTCCATTGCTCCATAAAGCCAATAGGCAAATTGTAACCTTTAGCCTGGGCTGCCAGCATAAAATGTCCGGCATAATTGGTTCCCCATTCATCCGCATCGCCATAACCTGGCCAGTAGCTCAAGCCGCCACCCTGCACCTGGAAGCCATTGAGCCTGTTGATGGTTGCTTTAATATTTCGCTCTGCTTCGGCCTTCTGAACAGGTGAAAGATCGAGCAGTTGCCCTAAATACAATTGCGGGAACGCAGAAGATGTAGTTTGCTCTACACAACCATGTGGATAGGCTATCAGGTAATCCAATCGCTTACTCAGGTTCAAAGGAGGTATAGAGGCAATTTCAAGCGTATTTTTATTGGTGCCGCTAATACCTACAGCCTGATATGCTGTATTCCAGATCTCTCCCGGTTTAAGCTCTTTTTCCAATACACGGGTTACTGGTGGGTTAGGATTGCGTACATTCAGCTCCACATCATAAGCAGCAGTTTCTGAGCCGCTTTTGGCTATGATCTTTACGTTGCCCACACCTACAAAATCCTTAACATCCAGATCAAACGTAACCAGCTGATCGCCTGTTTTAGCGAAGGTTATGGTTTTTGAATTATTACCCGCCAGGTTACTGAACGCGTTTGATTGTACGGATACAGTAACCGTTTTAATATTAGGCTCCATAGCGAATACGGTAACCGGCAATTGTACTTTTTCTGTCGGGCCAAGTACACGGGGTAACGTAGCCAATATCATCAATGGCTTTTTAACGGCGACGGCTTTATCGGCAAAACCATAGCTGCCATCGTGCCCGGCAATTACCATAGCCTTAACAGAACCTACGTATTGAGGCAGTTTAAAGGGCGTGGTTTGTTTTTCGCCCTTGTCAAGGTGAAATGGCCCCAGGAATTTAACAACGGGTTTAAAACGGTTTACAGACACGTTTTTGTTGGTACCCAGATTACCATCACCACCAATACTTAAAATACGTTCCAAGCCTCCACCAAAAGCACCTATCACATAATCAAACAGATCCCAGGTTTTTACACCCAACGCTTCGCGGGCATAAAAAGCTTCGTGCGGATTGGGTGTTTTATAATTGGTGATATCCAGTAAACCTTCGTCAACTATGGCAATGGTATAGGTCATTTCCTTGCCTGATGCTTCAGATACAGTAATGGCCGACTGTGTTTCGGGACGTATCTTATCCGGCACGCTGATCACTGGTTTTAGGATGGTTTCCGGATTATCTACCTGTAAAGGGATAGCTCCATACATACGGATGGGCAGATCGTTAACCGTTTGCGAATGCCTTTGCAATAAGGTAACGTTCACAAACACATTGGGGGCCATGGTTTCATCAACCGTAAAGCGGTATTGGGTTTGCCCTTTCCTGGTATCTATCCAGGTGGTTTTTAAAACTTTGCTGCCATTTTCAAAGCTGATCAGCGCTCGACCATCGGCAGCAGTTGGTATGGTTAGTGTTGCCTGTTCACCCACTTTATAGCTGGGTTTATCGGATGTGAACGACAACATCGCCGCTTCGGTAGGGTTGGTTTGCTGTAATCTTTCCGACCAGTTTGGCCAATCTACATAAATGAATTTTCCGGTAGAGTGTCCTGTTTGCTCGTCTTTCACCTTGATCAGGTAGCGGCCCCAGTCGGCCTTAGGTACGCGTAATGTCCATTTGCCGTGCCCGTTAGTAACCTGTACGGTAGCCGCTTTAATAAGCTTATTATATTTATCCTGTGTAAAATTGCTTGTTTCGTTGCCGGTTTGATCCCACCACCAGCGCCATTGTACTTTGTACAGTTCCAACTGAACGGTACGGGTACCAGTCAGCGCGTTACCATGTACATCCACATCGGCTATATCAACCTGATGATCCTTATCCGTAACCAACATGCCCGAAAGCTCGCTGCCTTGTGGGGTTTTAATACCCACATAGCCCGGATATACGTTATAAGGCAGCGTAGTTTGCTGAATACTGAAATTACCACCCGGTTCAAATACTTTGACCAGGAAATTAGCCCTTAGCTGTCCCGGTGCCTGTTTTTCTACATTGATATTGGCATCTACATCTGCTACACCATCCGCGCTAAGCTTGCCATCAAATACGGTTTGGGTTTGTGTATTGAAGGCCAGCGTCGGGTCGTCAAAAACATAATCCTCATATTTTTTGAAGCTTGTGGTTTGTGGTGTTAAAAAGGCGTCGACCTTAGCTTTCAGATTTTGCGCGGCCCCGCCAAATAGCCATTGAGCGCTCAATTTGCCATTGGCGTTATTGCCTTTGGTTAATTCGGCAGCACCACCAAATGAAAGGCTTAGTTTCATTCGGTTAGGCATAATGGTCTCTACCTTGATCTTTTTTTCAAACAAGGCTCCGCCAACTTTTACCTTAACCGTCCAGTTACCGGTAGGCGATGAGGTTTCCGTAGAGGTATGAAAGCTATAAAAGCCATCTAAAGCCGTTGTTTTGCTGATGCGCCGGTATAACTTACCATTCGGATCATATAACTCAAACTGAACCGGATGATCAGGCGGGAGTGTTTTCAGTTTATCCTCCAGTATAAAGGATACATATATGGAATCGCCCGGACGCCATACGCCACGTTCTCCGTAGATAAAACCTTTAAGCCCGCTCTGTACTTCTTCGCCGCCTACATTAAAGCGGGTGAGGGGTAGGGAACTACCATCGTCCAGTTTCAGATAGCCCCGCTGAGCACCTTTTTTGGCAACCAGCAAATAAGGTTTACGTTTAAGATCAAACTTCACAATACCATCCCTGCCTGATGTGGTTTTGTAGATCACCTGTTTCTGATAATCCAACAATTCCAGATCCACTCCCCCCATGGGCTGGGCACTTAAAATATCGGTTACAGCAACCAGCATACTATTATTAGTGCCCCGTTTGGCAATAAGCCCAATGTTTGAAGCTATAATATTACGTGTTGCCCAGCGCTCTTTGGTAAAGTAGGATGGGGTACAGGCATTATTCCTGTCCTGCCAGTTATAACCTTCCGGGTAAAAATTATCATACCGCGACCAAAAATCATCGTCTTCGTCATTTACCTTACTGTTATCATTATAATACTCCCCTTCATTGTATACATCATCATCGCTATTGCTACTTTTTGTACCTGCTCCGGCGATACTGCAATTATACAGGGAGTATTCTTTTCTGAAACCGATCACCACCCGATAGATTGCTCCCGGTTCTGTGCGGATCATTTGATCCAGATCGAGCATAAAGCGATTCTTTTTATTCAGGTTCAATCCCTTATCATTATCAAGCCTGATGGTTTTTTGAACCACAGGTTTACCCACCTGGCGTAGTTCCTGACCGCCGTCAAAACCATTGCTCTGGAAATATTGGGGCACATTGCTTTCATATATCTTAATGATACTCACATCAACGGCATTCAAGTTCACCGCTTCAAAAGGCATCATTAATTTACCAGAATCGGGGAGAATTACACCTTTGCCCGGTATAGTTACGGCTGGTAGCCGGTTCTCAAAAAATACACTGGCCGTATAGGTTTTGGTTATTTTTTTGTGTGATATGTTTTCAACACCTTCATTTACAACAATGCTATAATTGCCCTCAAGATTCTCAGGGGAATATAATTTTACTGTACTACCATCAATAGTATAGGCAGGATCGGTGATGTTATTGATGCCTATAAGGCCATTCAGTTCCTGCCCAACTAGTATATTATCAGAAAATTGCACTAATACATATTGATCATTATCCTGCACGGCACGTATATCCAATACTCTAAAATCGCCTATAGCTGGCACATCAAAATGCTGATTGCCTTTTTTATCGACATTCACACTGCTGCCATCCCAGTTAATAGTGACCGGGGTAACCTTGGTCGATTGTCTCTTTAAGCCGGTTATTTTAAAATGGTGTGCTTTGGTACCTGTATTATGCTCCCAACTTATTTTTACAGGAAAGTCATAATTAACAGTCAATAACTTTTCAACCATGGCTGGGTCTTCTGTATCGGCGGTTTGGATGATGCCATCCAGCTTCATTGCATCAATAGATGTATTTGTGGCGGTTGTTAAGCCATTAAAGCTTACATTAAAGTCGGGCTTTACTACCTGGAAGCCGAACTTAAAATGATCAAATTTATGAGGTACCTCTATCAGTTTACCCAGCTCAAAATCTACCGTATAGTTTTTTTCCGGATCAAGTTTACCTGTTGGTTTAAATTCAATAGTACGCGCATCAACCCAATAAGCTTTACCCCTTACTGATGGGGAGAAATCAAAAAGATCATCGCTCAGTTGTTCATTTTGCTGATGTGTAACCTGTACCTGACCAGCAAGACGGATCCGGATGGGACTTTCTTTCGATATGACCCCTGTGGTGTATGATTCGATATACTTGCTAAATGCCGGGTCGACTGCCCCTTTTTTACGGCCGTTGGCAATAATGTACACAACTAATAAGATGAGCGCAAGTGATGTGCCTATAGTAATAATACTTTTGCGTCTGCGGAATTTGGTATATCCGTTCTCCATGGAATAGGTTTATTTATAATCATGTAAATTATAAAATTTATGAGAATAAATAATTAAACGGAAAACTTATTTTATGGGGATTATAATATCATAACGCCGGGTTTATTTAACACCGGAAGTTTGATAAAATTCATTTCAACAATACTTTCAGGCAAAAAAATGAATTTTTTGTCGTAGATATTTTTACCGATATAATAGCTGAGCCAATATTCGTTATTAAGGCCGAATGTTTGCTCATCAATAGGTTCAATAAGCTTAAACGCTTGCCCGGGAACTTCCGGGAACATGTGGCGCAACGTTGAAGTTTTTACCTGTACACCGTCTTTTTCGCCATAACCTTTAGATGTGACCAACACATTTTCAATAGGTTGATTCTTGAGGTTGATGAGATATACATACCATACTTTGCTTTCGATATTCTCACTTTCCAATGCAACTGCTACTGCAATATCCTGTACGTTATTTTCGGGAAGGTCTTTTATCATAGTAGTCGGGGTTTTGAGTGATAAGTTTTGGGCAGTACTTCACTCAAAACTTATCACTCACCACTAAATTATTTTTTTTTTACTGCCGCTTTTTTCTTTGCCGGTGCTTTAGCCGCCGGTTTTGCCGAGGCTGCTTTACCAAACCGTCCTTTTTTAGCGTCTTTTGGCATAGCATCGGCCAGGGCTTTGCATTCTTCATAAGTAAGCGTCAAGGGGTCTTTATCTTTAGGGATCTTCACATTTAGCTTACCAAATTCAATATAAGCTCCCCAACGACCATTGAGCACTTTAACTTCTGGATCTTCGTCAAATGATTTGATCAGCTTTTCGGCATCTTTCTTACGTTTAGCATTGATCAGCTCGATCGCTTGTTCTTCGGTAACATCCAGCGGATCAATTTCTTTTGGTAAAGAAACAAACGCGCTGTTATGACTGATATAAGGCCCGAAACGGCCAATAGCCACCTTCATAATTTTACCTTCGTACTCACCAACAACTTTGGGTAGCTTAAACAGCTCCAAAGCCTCTTCAATGCTGATAGTTTCTATACTCTGGCCATTTCTTAAACTCGCGTAAAGCGGTTTTTCTTCGTTTTCTTCCGTAGCGCTGTCACCTACCTGCACAAATGGGCCATAACGACCGATACGTACCGATATTTTTTTACCGCTTTCCGGATGTACGCCTAATTCACGTTCGCCGGTGGCTTTATCGGCCGTTTCAATGGTGCTTTGAACTTCTTTATGAAAAGGGTTGTAAAAATCATGGAGCATGGCTGTCCATTCTTTTAAGCCTTGTGCTATTTCGTCAAATTGTTTTTCAACGCTTGCCGTAAAGTTAAAATCAACAATATCATTAAAATACTGTACCAGGAAATCGTTAACTACCGCGCCAATATCTGTAGGGAATAGTTTACCACGCTCCGCGCCGGTGTTTTCGGTTTTGTTTTCCTTAACAATGGCATCAGCTTTTAGGGTCAATACCCTGAAATTACGTATTTTCCCTTCACGCTCTTCCTTCACCACATAACCACGGTTTTGGATGGTTGAAATGGTAGGGGCGTAGGTTGATGGTCGGCCAATGCCTAACTCTTCCAGTTTTTTAACCAAACTGGCCTCGGTATAACGTGCAGGCGGACGAGAGAAACGTTCGGTTGCCGACATTTCCTGTAAAGCCAGGCGCTGACCTTTAGTTAAAGGGGGTAGCATGGCATTTTCGCCATCCTGTTGTGTATCTTCTTCATCATCGTCGGCCGATTCCAGGTATACTTTCAGGAAACCGTCAAACTTCATTACTTCGCCATTGGCTGTTAACTCTTCTTTGCGGCTGGAGATGCTGATCTTCGCGGTTGTTTTTTCAAACTGCGCTTCACTCATTTGCGAAGCGATAGCGCGTTTCCAGATCAGCTCATATAAGCGTTTTTCTGATGAATCGCCATCAATGGTATGATTATTAAAATAAGTTGGCCTTATTGCCTCATGCGCTTCCTGAGCACTGGCATTTTTAGTCTTGTATTTACGGTGGTGATGATATTTTTCGCCGTAGGCTGATATGATCTCTTGTTGCGCGGCATTCAAAGCAGTTTCTGACAAATTAACCGAGTCGGTACGCATATAGGTAATATTACCCGATTCGTATAGCTTCTGCGCAACCTGCATGGTACGGGCGACTGAATAGCCCAATTTCCTGCTGGCTTCCTGTTGTAATGTAGAGGTTGTAAACGGCGCTGCAGGTGAACGTTTTGCCGGTTTTGTTTCTAATGAGCGGATATCGAAATCGGCCCCGATACAATCGGTCAGGAATTTCTCAGCATCTTCCTGTTGGCTAAAACGCTCAGGGAGCTCGGCTTTGAACGCTTCTTTACCTTTACCAAATACGGCTACAATTTTAAAAGCAGCTTCTGATTTAAATTTATTGATCTCCCGCTCGCGATCAACGATCAGCCTTACGGCTACCGATTGTACGCGTCCTGCAGATAAAGATGGTTTTACTTTTTTCCATAAAACAGGGGAGAGCTCAAAACCTACTAATCTGTCCAATACACGGCGGGCTTGTTGGGCATTAACCAGGTTATAGTCAATTTTGCGCGGTGTATCAATTGCCTTTAAAATAGCGGGTTTGGTTATTTCGTGAAAAACAATACGCTTGGTAGTAGCATCTTTTAAACCCAGTGTTTCAAATAAATGCCAGGATATGGCTTCTCCTTCGCGGTCCTCGTCCGATGCGAGCCAAACCATTTCGGCTTCTTTAGCTAATTTCTTTAATTCACTGACAACTTGCTTTTTATCGGCCGGTACTTCATATTTCTGGGTGAAATTATTAGCTATATCAATCGCATCTTCAGATTTTACCAGATCACGGATATGGCCGTAACTTGATTTAACCGTAAAGTCTTTCCCAAGATATCCTTCGATGGTTTTGGCTTTCGCCGGAGATTCAACTATGAGTAGGTTTTTGGCCATTTAAGCAGTTATTTTTTTGCAAATAAAACATAAAGAA
>Ga0105239_10003862_pt1 | contig 18183 bp, 21 predicted proteins | sample KBSC44metaG_FD_92761 | JGI IMG/M metagenome (GOLD analysis project Ga0105239, IMG submission 92761) | Corn rhizosphere microbial communities from Kellogg Biological Station, Michigan, USA - KBS C4-4 metaG | ecosystem: Host-associated > Plants > Roots > Rhizosphere > Soil | place: Michigan, USA...
TCAAGTTTGAAGTCCCATTCAACACCTTACAGTATATATAGTACAGTACTACATGATGTAGACCTTGCGGACCTCATCCCAAGTGAAGCTCTCGCCGGTGGTGGGGTCGCGGACCTCGCCCTCCTTCCCGATCTGCAGATCGTTGATCCCGACGTCGCCACTCAGGCCCGCCATGGCCAGCTTCCGCTGCAGCTCCTCCAGGCGCTCGCGGCCGTAAATGCGGCCGTTGGGCAGCACGACGGGATCCGGTTCCACGGAGCTCGTGGTGTGGTGAGCGTACGGCACGTTCCTAGCGAGGTCGTTGAGCTCCATGCTGCAGATCGGGCAGAGCGACGTGTTGGTCGCGATCCGCGCGTGGCCCGGTGTCGACGAGCTGGCCGGGTTGTACGCGCTGTGGCATGCCGGAGTCTTGAGGGCCGAGAGCCCTGCCGACAGTGCGACGTGCAGGAGGGGCTGGACGGGCAGTGCGAGCAGAGTGTGGTGAGTTTCGATGAAAAGATTGGATAGGTAGTGCCACCGCGAAGGGGCGAAGAGTGAACGGTAGGGCTCGGCGTCGGTGTCGGGTGACTGAGCGAGGAGGCCTGCCGCCTGCATGATCAGGTCGGCGCGAGAGGCCGTGTGTGCGGTGAGGTGCTGCTGAGCGTGCATCATGGCCTCGAGTTTCTTGGCCGTCGTGTCTGCCCGCACCAGTTCGATGTATTGCTGGAGGCGGAGCTCGAATTCCAGGTTGGTTGTCTTGTACGGGGCGGTGATGAGTTTCTTCAGGGAGCTCTTGTTTTCGTTGATCCAGGCCAGCGCCTCCTTCGTCTCGCCGCGGTTGAGTGACGAGGCGATCTTGTGGCACGCCACAAATGTGTCCAGGTCGATCAGGTGCGAGATCTGCTTCGACTCCGCCAGGGCAGACGCCGATTTGGAGTAACCCGCCCGTAGCAGGTAGTCGACCATTAACCTGTCCAGCCGTGTCCTCGACCACTGTTCGTACTGCACGTCTGTCAAGGAGGGTATCTCGTAGAGGTCCTGCAGATGTTTGATGCGTTTCGCCGAGTGGTCGTGCAGGGCCTCTTCCTCGACATGCAGTTTCTCGAGCTTGCGTTTGAAATTCTGCATTCTCAGTATCATGGTGTCTAAGGATGCCAGAGTCTGGTCCGGTGTTTGTGCCGAACTCAGAGCGGCGTTGGCAGTGTCCTTGAGTGCAGGTAAGATCTGGTCTCTTTCTCGCTCGACGTACCGTTGGGTATTTCTGAAGTTTCGGCGGACGAGTTCATGGGGTAGCCGTAGGAGTGGTTGGTCCTATAGTGGCGGAGTCAGTATACAGGGGATATTGGCTAGAAACGAAGAGTGGTACCAAGAGGATATGGCTGTCCGGGTTGAGCTTCGTCGCTGAGAGATCAGCGGCCATGGTGAGAACTGTGGGCGACCGGTGAGATGGGCTATCTCACAAAGGTGCAGGCAGGGGCTTGTTGAAGGCGGGTCCCCTCGTCTGTGATTCCGGTATTTGCACGTTTGAGTAAAGAATGCGGTTACGTTAGGTATCCAACTGAGGCGTGTAGATGACCAGGTAGACTGGCGGGGGTGGTGAACCAAGTGGCCACCACCACCATCACATCATCGATGTGGTCACCGACATCCGTACCCAGGATAGTGGCTGCCAAGTCTTAGTTGGCGCCAAGGCCCTCCCTACTTTAGGCACCTACTATGTAATTATTAATAATAGGTTATCTACCTATTTGTATAAATAGGACCAAATGCGACTAATTCTCAGTGCCTCTAACAACCTCAATGTCTCTCAACCTTCCTTCACGTCTTAGATCGACTTCAACGTGGCAAATCAAGCCAATAATCAAGGCTATTGATGCTGGGGAAGCAATGAAAAGGTCCCATGACCATAGCCTCATAGACTATCTTATATGTGTAGGCGGAGGCCAATACTTGGTGTCCCCCTGAATCTCATCGAATGGTTCTAGTGCCAGGGCATGAGCTTGATACCCTTCAGAGACTGGTGCAATTCTGCACAGCCTGCGAGCACTGCGCTTCGACCTCAGCCCACAAGGGAATACCCTACATCCTCGCCCCTACCCATGGCAACAAGTCTCGTTCTCATTGCTTCGGCTCTATCGCCCTTAGAGCCTTGGAGTTGAAATTGTGCCCGATCGATCCACTGTCCAACAGCATGTTGCAAAACCTGCCGTGCTCTCTCTGTTCCATGGCCAGCCAATCCAACGGATCCATGCAGTGTCATGCGGCCCAACGTCTCTTGAGTATCAATTCCTTTGTATGTACCCCGGTGGAGGATGTTACTGTCATAAAAGACGGCGTCGCCAGCCTTTAATTCCACCACCAGCTGGTCAGGGAGATTGGGTTCATAAGGTGGAGCATTCCGCTCAGCCTCAGTCCTGATTCTGCGATGACTGCCGGGCACCACGATGAGTGAGGCATCGTCGAAAAGCGCGATGTTGTATTGTGCGTGTAATTGCCGATCTTGAGGGCTTTTCTCTTTAAGCTGTTGTGCCTCTTCCTCTTCCGTGACGTCTGGGCGAATATCATCTCGATGCCAGCAGAGTTCGAAGTCCGTCTTCTCCGCTGGGCTGACAAGAAGATTGAACAATTCCATCACTAGCTTGTCATCGCCAGTGGGATCGTTCGTGAGACCGACTAGCTCCTTCACGACCGAAAGCACCTCATCTGAAAAATAAACCTCTGCAAACGTATCACGGACGTTCATATCTGGGTGGAGCAGATGCTGTACACCCCAAATATTGTCACCCTCCTTCCACTCTTCCCATGGTGGATATTGCTTTGGGACGGTGCGTACGTACGGCCACTTGCCCTCACGTGCTCTTTCGGTCGAATATTTGCATGCGGCTCTCATGGCCAGCAGCCGTTGTGGTGATAGCAGTTGCGGGATTGTGACGAAGCCATCCCTCCTTAGATCGTCCAAGTATGGTGTATCTGCAATGGTAGTCATGTTGAGACTGAGTTTGTGAGAAGGGTGCAAAATGGTGAGTGGTAAGTAGTGAGTGGAGATTCGATCTTCAGAACCACTCCGTCTACGAGGCTCTTGGTGATGTATGTCGTCGTCGATATTCATCCCAAACTGCACACTGGGGGTGTGTGATAAGACATGATGGCTATGGATCGGGGTGTTCCGACCCCGCACCCTGATGGGACGTCAACAGGGTTGTGACTCCCTTGAGTTACAATCGGGTGCTTGGATACTATCAACACAACAATAACCGCGCTGATTTTGGACGTACATAAGTGTTAGGAATGCCCAGGGCCGCCTCCTGGCAAACATATGCTAATGGGTCCGAGAATACCTCGCAATTCGTGCAAGATTATTCTTTTGGGCGATTCTCAGGGTGCACCACATACTTGGACCAGAACAGTGTGGTATTCCGAAATTCAACGATTTCATTTCCGCCACCAAAACTAACGGGAACAAAAGGCTTTGATTCAATTGCGACAAGAGCAAGGGCAAGGTGCTGTTGTCTGAATTGCTATTTATGCTCATCACTTCATGAGTTCGCATCTCTGGCTGTTGGGGGTATACATCATGTGGCAACACTTCGTCTCCCTTGGCAATGGCCTCATGTGGGTTTCCTATGACAACCTCTTTTCCAACCATGGAGGACATCGCTATTCTTTAGATCAATATCAGCACGGAGTATGTATCAGTCTCAGTGTCAGCTCAAGGAGACCCGTTCGTGCGCTCCCACGCAGCAGGACAAATGACTATCCTCTGAATAGATCTTCTTAGTGATAGCAGAATTGTGTGTGAATGCTCCACCCTAGAGAGTTCGACCCCTTATCAACCGTCCCGGGCCTTTTGAAACGGATCAAACACCTGACATATGTTGGTTGTGTAAACCATCGGTAGGTAGATATCTAGGTCCTTACCGCACGCTTGAACCTCGTTCTATAGAACGTCTAGTTAGATTGAGCGGAGACGATGGGCCCAAATGACCGAGAGCCTCACACGCGATCAACTGACCCTAAAGTGCGATCCGCTTGCGATAGATGTCGAAGCCAAAAGCTCAAATGCGACCAGTCCTTACCACCAAATGGAACGGGAAAATGCAGTCGCTGTGTGAAATCAAATACCGAATGTTCAACGAGTGCACCACGACCATCAGGAAGACCCTCTCGCCAGCAACAACGAAAGCAAAACAAAGCGCAAAAACCCAGTCAAATCTGGGACACTGAGAATGAAGCTGTGCAATATGATGACCCGACACCCTCTTCGACCACTGTCACAACGCGTTGCAGGCAATTCGAAGATCCAGCCATGCAATTTGATATCTTTGGTGATTCAATGTTCGCATCATTTGGGGTCGAAGATTTCTCCTTCAACCCCACCTTCTCTGCGACAAACAAAGAATACCCTAGCAATTCTCTTGATGGACTGCACCAACATATCGTCTCTGATATGCCGCGCCCCATGCTGGAATTGGGTTCCCGTGCTGATGGTGTGGCCGAAGTATGGTCGAGGAAAGGCCTTCAACCTCCTCTATCGATTAACAGAGACAAGTCGTATCATCTGAAGACTCTTGCAGAACTCAACTCATCCCTCCTACAGCATTTATCTGTGATTGACAAATTGGTCTATGCTGATTGTTGCAAAGCCGATCTATCAGAGTACCATGGTTACCATCCTCAACATCAATCGCTGCATTCGCATCATCCGGGAAGCAACCTCGGTGTCAACACTATGCTCGGTTTCCTCCAAGCGTTTACGAAAATTCTAACCTACTTCCTAATCTTTTCGCACATCTCAACTGCCCCTCGCCTAACCTCATCTCTGGATGCTGCCAATGAGGATGAAACAAACTCGAATGACTCGGATATTGATTTTGAGGAACGACCCAATGTGCGATATGATGCAAATGACTGCTGGGATGACTCTGACAATGATGGCCCTTTCAACTCAGAAAATACGACAAGAAATACTCGTGCACCGAATACACCACTGATGGATTATCCTACGATCCTGGCGCTCACTACTTGCTATGTTTCTCTGATACGGCTGCACAGAATGGCATTCAATAGGATTCTCTCGTCTCTGGAGACTGCCTCACAACATGACGCTGTGCCAACATCGAAAGACTTGCCGCCTCTAATTCCAGACCTGAACATGGCCGGTTATTCACTTGGAATGCACCGTTCCATCCAGATATCGGTTTTCATGCACGTCGTTTTGGATCTCCTCTGGCGTGCCGAGAAGGGAATTATTGCTGTTGCTGCAGCAGTGCGGAATGGCGCTGCCACATCAACAAGTGGCCACATGGAACTACTAAGGACGATGCTAAAACAAGAAGCCGCCACGGCGGGACATTCGACACATATCAAGGACAAAGCTGTCGGGCGATATTCACTGAAGCTACTGGCAAGCCGAATACGTGCATTGTGTAGGGGGAACATTTGCCTCCAGCTTGAAGAGACAACCGTCACGATGGAGTCTTTTAGTGCAGCTTTTGATTCAGGAATGGGGTTTGGGGTGTGATGATGCATGAACACACAGTTCGGAAAGTATACATCAGGAGTTGGGTCATCTTAGGGCCACCCATTCAAGTGTTGCCTGAGTCTTGATCCGATCCATCAGCCGTATCAGCGGTTCTCTAGCTAATTCCAACCCAAATGAGACATCGGAAGGTCATCCCCGGTTTTTTGTGTCCCCAAGACTTGGTTGCTCGGAAGGTTTTGGCATCCTCTCACAGTTCGAAAACCTTCCGAGGTTTCCCCAAGTTCCAGGAAAGCATTCAACCAGCTCCGTTGATGAGATTTGAAATAATCTAACAAGGCCATGTCTGCCTGCTTAATATCTCTACACCTCAGGTTACTATTAATTTGGATATTTCCTCCTGGGTGCTGCCATGTGGTTCGCCCTCTCCAGTTCGCGTTACTCTCTGCCTCGCTAGCAGTGGATTCTCAAGCAGCCAAGCCTCGACTATTTCAGCACTAAAAGATGAGCATTCAAAGCAGTGAACAGCCTCATAGCCTCGAGAAACTTCCGAACGAGCGCTCTGCTAAAGTCGATGCTCCCCAAGATGCAGAGAGAGAAATTGATTCCGTGGAAGAGAAGGAAATTAGCATGGATGATAATTTCGGAGAGCCCGCAAAGCGAGACTGGCGTTTCTGGACCATCATTGGAACTTTGTCCGTCATGGGTATTCTGTCTTCGTTGGAGAATACTGTGGTCGTCACCTCGCTGCCCGTGATGGTTGAAGATCTTTCCTTGGGGGAGAGCTATATCTGGATTACAAATATTTTCTTCCTCACCGGGTAAGGAACTACTCCCACTCGAAAGTCCTATTGGATACATATATTGACCATTCAATCAGTGCTGTGGTCCAGCCGTTCTTTGGCCAAATTGCCAACATCTTTGGCAGGCGGAAGGTCACACTCATCATCGTTGCCCTGTTCACTCTAGGAAGCGGTATCTGTGGTGGCGCCCGGAATGGTGCGACACTTATCGCAGGTCGAGCGGTACAAGGAATGGGTGCTGGTGGGATTAATGTGAGTTCTAAATTTATTGAGTGAGGAGGAACACCCGGGATCACAGAGTAAGTTCGACTTCATTCGAATAGCGAGGTTAATTCAAGATTACAGATGATTATCGATGTCATAATTTCCGACCTGGTTCCCTTGAAGGAAAGGGGGAACTATATAGCCATCGTCCTTACTGTTTATTTCGTAGGTCTAGCTATTGGTATGCTTGCCTCTTCAAAGGTTTTGTGGATCATATTGACGCTAGAGGACAGGACCATATCTCGGAGGCGCTATCGTTGACTCTACAACTTGGAGATGGGTAAGCCCTGCTACATTGGGCTCCGATCCGTCAATGCTTACCTGTATAGGTCTTCTATCTGAATCTGCCGATAGGCGGTGTTGCCATGATTCTGATCCTAATATTCCTCAACGTTAAATACAACAAAGAGATGACATTCCTTGAGAAGATCAAGCGAATTGACTACATGGGAAACATCATACTGATTGGCTCTACTGTTTCAGTACTTTACGCACTGACTTATGCTGGCACCAGATACCCCTGGACTAGCTGGAGGATCCTGTTCCCTCTGATTCTGGGACTTGTTGGGCTTTTACTGTTCATGGCCTTGGAGGCAGCCTCATGGATTATTGAGCCCGTAGTCCCACCCCGCCTCTTCGGCAATCGAACGTCAGCGACTGTTTTCGCTGTCACATTCCTGAATGCCGCTCTGTTATATTGGATTATGTTCTTCCTACCAGTCTACTTTCAAGCAGTCCTCTTGTCCAGCCCTTCGAGGGCCGGCGTCCAATTCCTTCCGATCATTGTTATTGCGCTCCCGGCGGCGATCGTGGCAGTTCTCCTGCTGAGCAAATTCGGGAGATACAAACCACTTCATCTCTTTGGTTTTGGAGTATGTACGCTCGGCCTAGGTCTGATGACGATGCAAGATCGAGACACCACGACAGTAGAATGGGTTGTGTATCAACTCATCGCCGCTGGTGGGTCGGGATTTGTTCTCAATACGCTCCTCCCGGCATGCCAGGCAGGCCTCAAAGAAAGCGACCAGGCGGCAGCGACCGCGAGCTGGTCATTCGTCCGATCATTCGGCAGTATCTGGGGCGTCGCCATCCCCGCCGCGATCTTCAACAACCAATTTGACAAACTGTCACATCGCATCGATAACCCTGCAGTACGTCAGCTTCTCGCCAATGGCCATGCCTACCAATATGCGACTAAACACTTTATTCAATCCTTTGGAAAGGCCACCGAAGATCAATTGATCGACGTCTACTCGGATTCACTCAAATTGGTGTGGCAGCTGGCCGTCGTCTTCTCTGGCGTGAGCTTCCTCCTGGTCTTCCTCGAGAAGCAGATCAAGCTGAGGACGGAACTTGACACCGAGTTTGGGCTCGAGGATTCCAAAGAGAAGAAAAAAGGGTCCGGCAGTGCGACAACAGATATCGAGAAGGCTCTGCCTTCCGAGAAGTAGCCTTGTGGACACAAAGGTCCATTGCTTTCATCTTTTGGAAAGCATGCGGCCGTGGGGTCGAAAGCGGCCTGGAGCGCAGGACGGCAGCGCAGATGAGAAAAGGGGCTCGCCTGGGTCCCCGACTCAGGCTGCTAAAACCTGAACTTGAGATTGTACGGGGGTGCTGAGTACGTTAAGTAGATGATGTGACACTGCCGAAAGGCTGGGCACTGGGCGCATGCGGTGCTGGGAATGCCGTGACGATGCGTACCATTCAACAGGAATGAATTCTCAGATGGCCAACTACTATACTGAGTACACCATTTGAAGATGAGTTGCACATTACATCCAACATGGCCTGTATTCATTCCAATTATCCAAGTACTACGTAATCTGTGCTCTAGATATTCCTTCCGGGGCTATCTATCGCTGCACGCTCACAAACTAACCAAACCAATCAATTAAACCAATCATCTCACTGAGTTTTCCTCCTCACATCGTATCACCTACCCCGCCGTTCTTCTCTTAGCAATGCCGCCGCTTCTTCTATTTGACGAGGGGCCCGCATATCCCATTCCACCTCTGGCAAACATCCTCTTCGCAGGGTCCGGCGGGAGGCACGCCAAATAGGCCGCGCAGTACCTGGGTGGGCAGGCCACGTCGCTGATGAACGAGACGCAAGCGTAGCCTGCTGCGCAATCTTCGTCGGTGTCGCACAGGTCGGCCTGGTTACAGAAGTCTTCGTTGTTGCAGATTCCAGGCCGTTCGCCTGTTGGGTCCTGGTCGCACCCACAGTTGTCTGGGCAGCCGCCTACCCCGTACTCGGACGTTGGTTCCGTGCAGGTTGGTGGGCTGTGAGGAAGGCGAGTTAGTAGGGGCTCTTGGGTTCTAGAATGATATTGGATGGAGAAGGGGGGCGGGACGGCATGGAATGGAATGGAATAGGTGTTAGCTATCCTGGTACTTACGGAGGGAGGCAACTGAATGAGCGTGTGGCGGTTGTAGTGGTTGTAGTCGAGGTGGTTGTGGTGTGCGGTGGTAACGTCTGGCAGTTCGTTACGTGAAGTTCCACGGGGGAGAATGGGTTTGGCAGAGGCCCCTCGACCCCAATGTACAGAGGGTAACCCTGGGGTGTAGATTGGGTGGTGTAGTAAAAGCTGAAGCCCGAACAATCGCAACTGAGAATAGTAGTGTCGAGCTCAATCGAGCATGTACAAGCTGCAGCTGCCGGACCTGAGATGTCTCCAGGGCTGTTGAAAAAGACCGGCGAAAACTGGCCACTGGTACCAGTATTGGCGATTTTTCCGTTTTCCACCTGTCAAGGAGAGATCGGTAGCGGTTAGTACAGAATGTCTCGGTTCATGATGTTAGAAAGAAGGAGGGGGCTATTTCTGAAGGACACTGGACAGTGGGCCTGTCTAGAACTTGAGGTGGGCTTACAAATATCAGTTGACCAAGATCGTCCACAGTGAATAACCCACCCGTGTTATCAAAGTACCCACGTCCCGATGAAGGAGACCCTCCAAGAGTGGTATCGTCGGGCACCGATGTTGATCCACCGGCTACGATCTGGAAAGCTGGGCATGGATTTGAAGTGGTGGTAGTAGTTGTAGTGGTATCGTCAGGCACCGATGGTGTTTCAGCGGCCGCGATCTGGAAAGCTGGGCATAGACTTCGATCTCGAGTGGTGGTAGTAGTGGTGGTAGACTCAGTCGTGGTGGTGGTAGACTCAGTCGTGGTGGTGGTAGACTCAGTCGTGGTGGTGGTAGACTCAGTCGTGGTAGTATACTCAGTCGTCGTTGTCGTCGTAGGCTCAGTGGTAGTAGTACTTGTTAAATAGCTCGAGCTTACGATAATTGTCGTTGTGGTGTGAGAGTGAGTATAGGTTGGTCTTGGGGTGGTTGTGGCTGATTCGGTGGAAGTACTTGAAGCCGACTCTGTGGGCCATTGCTTGGAAGATGATGTGCTTGTGCTTCTCTCCCGAGTTGAGGACCAATCTGAAGGTTTGTGTGTAGTAGTCTCACTGGAGTGAGTTGCCTTTGTATGCGTAGGAGAAGTCTTTGGGTGATCTTCAGTAGTAGGAGTGGTAGCAGAGGAGGAACTGGACACGGCGTGAGGCTTTGATTGGCTTGGCCCGCTGGGGGGTTTCAAGGGGAGTGAGGAATATGTATGGCTCTGTTCCCAATCCATCCAATAATCAGAAGACGTTTTTGGACCAGTCGGTGTGGATTTCGAAGTGGCTGCATTATGGGAGGATGTCTTCTTTGTCACAAAGGGATTGGATTCCGTACAAGGGCAGATATAATGGATAGAGGTCAGTTCAACGGTTACCGTTACATCTTCCTCTTCCCACCCGCTCCCCTGAAGAGAGAGCTTCCCAAGGGACAGAATGGCGAAAAGAAGAAAAACGAATATGAGCATGATTAAATATATAGAATTTGAAGGAATGGACGATCGAAACTCGATCAACGGTGTAAGGATAGTGTAGGAGACCCAAAGAGAATGCACATGGCGCCAGACGTGTCTCTTTTATCATCTTGTAATATGAGCTTGGCTGTGCTCACCTGGGGTTAGTAACTGGCCGTCTGAGGAATGCCTCAGTGGCTCGTGTTGTCGATGGAGATTTCGCTTGACCTGTGATCAACTTCCACACTCCTTGGCTGAAGGACACATCCAGTAAGAGCCAGGAGAACCATGTTCGCATTTGATTTCGGATGGGCGGCAGCCGTGTTGAGATCCTCGAATCCCCGGATTTCTTATGTTCGAAAAGGGGTCACAAAACAAAAGGATTGTCCTCCAGGGACCTGCTCGAAACGGGAGATTCATTTCGCCTGCCTAGCACGTTTAATAACCCCAATGTTTCTCGCTTGAAGTTGGATTCCAGCCAATCGGAAATCGCGCTCTTATTGCGCTTGAGAAGTTCGGGATGCTCTGAGTTGACTTCGGTGGAGCATAACGCTCAGCCTTGTCATGGCTAACCTGAGCGCAAGGCAGTCGTCTTTGTTTAGGACCGACTGTAGGGAACTAGTCAATATGCACCATCCGCGTGAGTCGCAAGTGGTGTGACGAGGATGAAAATGGCAAGGCCAATCAAGACCATGATTCTGCCACCCCTAGGCCAAATCACACATGCTAAGCCCCGTGTGAACTCAGGGTGCAACTCGCAGGTGCTTTGTGCCACCTCCCAAGTAAACCACCAATTGTCTCTGGGGTCAGCGCTGCAGAATGGTGAAAGGGCTGGAACCAAAGAAGCAGTGCATTAGATTGTACTCTTTCTTCATCATATGTACTAATGGCCAACAAGCCCTTCCATGAGCCACTGTTGTCCAGGTGGAAGGCTATCAAATGGTCCAAAATGACGAACGCCGCCACTCGACTTACAACGAAGCACCCACACAATGCAAGATTATGCTTTCTTCCACTTAGATGGACAAGGTGACAAAGCCATAATTGCGACTGATCCCCTTGTCACTAAGACGTCAAAGGGCGATTGGTGCTCCATTGGCATTGTGACAAAGCAATGCATGAAAGAATGGACGTCTTCCAATGAACCTACCCATACTTAAGTTGATGCACAAGGTCCAACCTAAATTTTGCAGCAACATACTTATCCTTCCACGTCACTAACCGCCCCTCAATTAGCAAACTCCAATTTAAGAACAGCTCCTGTCAAAACCAGAAGAACAAACCCACAAATTCAAATGGTCCAAGCCGGTACGCCAACCAGCCCGAACTCGGCGATTGCCCTCTTTATCTTCCTGGGAGTAATTCTCCTATTCCTGCCATGTACGTCGATCATAATCGTCAAATTCAGACGCAATAGGAACCGTCGCGCAAAGGGCAAGGCAGAGCAAGGTAACCGGGACTATTGGACGAATCTTGAGGCTGCAGACGCCTTGACTAAACCGAAAGCAGTAGCACAGCCTGCCGCTATCCAGCGAGATGCCCATGGTAACAAGGTGCTCCCCAAAGTGTACAGAAACAAGGCTGGGATTTTCGAGCGTGCGACATTAAAGGATGACGGGACATATGAGGTACCACAGTCGTTTAAAGAGGAGCTGCGCAGGGAGCCCGTCTTCAAGGACCTCCGTCTGTCGTCCGAGGAAGACTTGCAGCGGTACACGCAATTCCAGGCTGTCTCACTTGTCCGTCCGCCTCACGCTGCGGAGTATGATGTATACGCGAAGCCAGAAGGTCGCTTACTGACCCCCCAGCAGAGCCATGGAACCGATGGAGGCTCCCCGTTTGCTCTCCAGCCTGCTCCAAAAAAGCATATCAAGAAGCAGCTCGACGAAGAGGGCACACCACTCCAGACCGTCAATGCTCGCCGAGCAGACGTAGGAATCCCTGACCGAGTTCGCAGTAAAATTGCCCAGGTTGATGATGCGAGTCTCGATCCGGTGAATCTTCATGGTGACCCTCAAGCGCCACCCGGCTGGATCTGAACCTTTCAAACGTCCCGGGATTCCAATTTAAACACATAAATCAAACATCTCAAAATTAAAAAAAAGGTTGATAACCAACAAAGGTTTGCTCCCTCTCGTTGTAAGCCCTGTAACATAGTCCCGTTGAAGAGTTATGCCCTGATAGCTAGCTCAACCACCTGTTCTCTAGACTCTCTACAACCCGGGGCGGGGTCGTGCCGAAGCCTAATCTGAAAGCAAGTCAACTATGGTGGAGCATGCTCCTTGAAAGGTCTCTACTATATTCCATGGATTCGAATTGCACGCCGATAAATGCTTGCGCAGCTTCCTGGGGAAGGTTGAAAAATCCGACCATCCCAAGTCCTGTAGATTCTTCTAAAGCTCGCTCGTCTATACATGTAGAGTGAGCAAAGCTTTCTGGACGCCGTCTCCTGTAGATGGTTGAATGAGCAGCCACTGACAAGTTGAAGTATGTGGTAGACAGTAAGAAGGCGGTGTCGTAGGCTCAGGCTTCGGATGGATGGATCTTCAACCATTTACAATATTTTCCTCGTCTTCATGCCTACACTCTGCATCTCGAAACTACCACTATGCTCCAAGTAATCTTTCAACCTATCAAGCTTCCGACCATAATTTCTCGTAGTTGGTGGGAATCGCCCAGTACACGCCGAAACCCATCGAATGCACGGTCGAATCTCTGTGCCGACTCCTTCAGACGGCCGGCTAGGCGATCCATGTTGGCAATGTCACGGACACTTCTTGAAGTCTCTGGGTGATTCATTCCGAGGACTCGCTTTCGCCTTTCCAAAGCATCACTCTGTAGCTTTTCAGCCTCTTCAAACATGTCTCGAGTGCGCAGCACATTGGCTACGAGGCGATGCAATATTGTCGCTAGATTGTATATGTTGTTGAGGATGGCCGGATGCTCAGATCTAAGAATATTCTGTCGACCACGCAACGCACACTCCTGCATCTCCCGAGCCACCACGTATTTTCCTTCATCCTGGAGGACTGTCGCGAAGAGGGATGGAGTGGCCAGTGTTTCCAATGTCTCCTCGACCCAAAATTCGTCGCCTAGCATCATAGGCTCTTCGGACATGATGTTCAGCGGGATAGCAGACTGCACATATCTTTGGTCGCATCTTCGCTCCCGGGCAATTGCGACCAAGACGGTAGCTTTTGGCATGATTGTACGAATCTGCTGTACGATGCGGCCTATAGCCATAGGACATGACTTGTTGGGTGCTCTAGATGATACAAGTATGCAAATTCGATGGCGACCTGAGATTTCCTGAAGAAATCTTAGTGATGAAGTACTGAGCACATAAAGTTGGAACCTACCCCGTGCCCCCTAGTCCATATAAGGCTGCCCGGTGATTTTCACTAAGGCGGTGGTTGACAACTTCGAAGATTGCGCTTCGAGAAACGAATAGGGGATCACATCCAAAGGGAACTGTGAAGAGAACCTTCGAAGGGGAAATTGAAACTATGAAAATTAGCCAAATCTCTAGTCGCTTCGCGTCAAGTAGTACAGAATATTCTTACCTGAAGAATGGGAGGAGTTCTCAAACACTGGAGCATCTACTCGCTGACTAGACGGTATCATAAGCAATAGTTCTCTTGCATGCACCGCCGCTATTGCAGCTGCGTAGCCTTGCCAGAGGTCGGTCTTGTGGGTATCAGCATAACCACAGATACCGCGTATCACAGCACAGGGAAACCTGTCCATCAGACGGCAGCCTCCATTTCGAAGCACAAGACATCCTCTGCCTTTGCGATGGCGTCCCTTACTTGTGCATCTCGCACTAAAATGATCGGCAGAGGCAATTATCCCATAGTGAATCACTGGATCGTCAGGATCTGACCATCGAGCCAAACGGTTGGCTTTTGCGCTATATCTACGCTGCACCAGTCCCCACAACTTCTACTATCGTCTGAGTGGGTGAAGCTTGCCTTGAATCATCCGTCTCAAGAGACGGGCGTCGATATTTCTGAAGCCTGCTATTACCATTAGTTAAATCGTCGATGGTGTTCAAGATTTGGTGTCCACGACGCTCATGAAGGCAGCTGAGTTTGTGGATAGCGGCTAGAAGAAGTGAGGGAGTAGGACTGAGGCGGCCTGCTCGCAGGAAGGGCTTGTTCCGAATAGACTTACCGAACTCGTAGTGGATTACAACACCAGAACTTCCCAAAGGAGTACTGGCCACCACATCTCCGAGTCTGATATCATGCTTGGGCGACGGGATACCACCCCCGATGCCGACCATAAGTCCAAAAAGGGCTGAACGAAAGCTGCGAAGCATATCTTTTGCCACCGACGTCGCAGACGTCAGACCGTATTTCCCCTTTGGCAAGCATGCCAATACCACGAATTGCCCAGAAATGCGGCCCAAGTATACACATTGTTGTCATTTTCCCTATTCAACGGCAGGGGGTCATATTCTTCGTCAAGAAGCTCGCAGGCAATGACGTGCTCCACCTGAATGGCCGAGATCCAGCCGGCAGTGTAGTCGTTGTTGCGCGCAGGACGAAGGGGCATCGAGATCGTGGACACGGCTGCAATTTTGTTGTTCACCCGGCATGGAATGGGCAGGGGCCACCAAACCTGCCTACAATCTTGCATAGACGCAGAGGGTGGTTAAAGGGGTTCCATAATTAGCTTCTGCACCGCTTGAGTGGTTGTAGACAGGACTGATTTGGGCATCAAACAGCTTTCTGGATGTATTAACTACCATATGGAGTACTCACACCGACAGTGACTACGAGGTCTTGAGGGACCAAGCCAATCAATATGGTCTGGAGCGATGTGGCTGAGGGACTGTCTGGCGGCGTTCAAGAGGTGCCTGATGGCACGTGATTCAAGCAACACAATTGGACGCCGAGTCATCAATTCTACCTCGTTACTGGGGGTGACTGGGTATATCCAGAGAAGGCTCTTCCCTTCACGGGTTTGCCTCGCAAGACTGGGTGCTAGAAATATATATATCTATCAATGAGATTGATGAAAGATGAAATGAGTTGCTGCGCTAGATCTTCCCATTTAGGATTCTTCCGAGAGCTTTGAACTAAGATAGAATGTGTCCCTGATAGTCATCAACACCACATGATGTTTTCCATCGTAGCACGATGCGTGTATGAGACCAGCCACTCATGCCGCATAATGATCTTCCACTCGTCCAAAATATGCCCATTTGGATTTTGCCCCTGCGAACGTCGTGCTCCTGGGTGGTGCCAGTTGTGGTAGTGCGGCACGATTGTTGACTCCGGTGCTATAAAGATCGATAATTTCATTCATGCTATCTCTCTCCTTTTGATCTTTGGTCGAGATATTCCCTGAGTTGGGAAATGTAGGGGTAATATCTCCAGCCGCAAGCGGTGGTGGAGATTCAGCTTCGGGTGTGGGAGAACGTGCCGGAGTAACGATAGTCAAACAAGTGGTGCTTCTTGTGAACGGAAGCTCAATCTTCTGCTCTTCATCGTTACTCGGTTCTGGAGGACCCAGACTGGTTGAGATTGAGTGCCAGATCGCAATCATAATGGTGATGGTGCAAATTACGCCCACGATAGCAAGGACTATAAGCGCCGCTGTCGGAATCATTCTGTTCTTGGAGAATAACGAGAATATTGGTTAGGAATAACGGAGGCGTGCAGAAGTATAGTAGATGATAATAATGACAAGGGGATGTGGTGGAAAGTGAAGATTAGTGAGAATTGGGGAATCTAACACTCGATTTGCCTGGGCCTCTGAGGATCAACAAAGAAAACCGCATCCATTCGTAGCTGGTGCGGAAGAGGCCGGAAGGAGACAACAAAGGAAGAGAGGCCAACATCTTCCTTCCCAGTTCGAGGCGAGCATTGGGAGAGCGCACCATCGATGGTCTCAGGCATGTTGATGATTTTCGAAACTTTTTCTTGTGGTTATTGGATTCGTTATCTTGGCACCAAAGATACTTTCGTTCTCAGCTTTCCGTTGGGCTTTCTTCTTCTCGTATTTCAGTCTCAATCCATAGAGATATACAAGGGCAATGATAACTAGGACGCCTGAGAATATTGCGATGAAAACCCAAGCGATCGGGGCGATCTCGGGCTTCGTCGCAGGTTTTCTGGAGGTCATGGTTGACACAAGTGTTTCTGGCTTTCAATCGTTTCGGGAGATATGGAGGAAAAAAAGCTGATATTGATCCACGAAGGAGGAACAAAATGCAGGACTTGCGCTTAAAGGGTACGCAAAAGGATTCGGGGCTCACCTCTGGGAAAGAATGACAGACTTGTGGCTATTTCCGGAAACAATTCATTATTCTATTGTTGTAGCCCAATAGGCACAAAGCCTGTTGAACCCGCGAGGCACTCACCTGTATCGAGCACATTATGGCGAGTGTATTGAAGTGTTAGCAACGTGCTTATTGTTCCGGAAAAGCGACAGGCTGTTTGTTTTACGTGTAGGTTTCGTAGAGCAGGTGTGCGGGCCTGGCATGGTGGAAAAAGTAGGTAGTAAGGGTAATTCTCTCGAAGAAAGTCAACAGCACACTTCGCAATGTCTCGATGAGCGAGACACTGCTTTGCGGCGCACTCGGTGTACATTTAAGGTGATGCCCGAGGTCATTGAAGGCTGTCAGGTCGTTGTGATCATAGTGGGGAATGTATCAGGGCATATTCTTGGCAGCTATTATGCCAAGTTTTGGGGGCCAAATATTATGCCAAGGCGTGCAAATCGCACCCAATTTGGCTGTGAAATTGACTGGTTTTGCATCTCTCGCCATCGATATCAATAAATTCGCTCATCGACCTCATCGTCGCCGCTTGTATAGACCCTTTTAGTGTTTATTCCTGCTCTTAAGTCCTCCTCTTTTAAGTGCTCATTTATCACTCACTTATCGCTTAAATGGCCAATTCTACCTGGACTGCTCCTGCTGGGTGCTACGAGCACCACCGTGTGGCCGTAGAAAGATTCGTGAACTCGCTGCCAGCCGCCTGGCGGCAGGATCCTACTGTAGGAGAGGTATTTAAGGACCGCAAAGAAGCTGAGGCCCGTCTATAACTCTTCTCGTTAGTATAAGGATTTAACGTCGTTTGTCGCGGCGGTGGCAGTACTCGTTAATTAGGCCTTGAAATACGGTGTATTTATTATAGCCAAGTGACTAGGAACTATCGCGCCTTGGAGGATCGAGTGATTCGTAATAAAGAAGGTAATATTACCTCTCAACGTAGGCGTGACGGTATAAATGTCCACTAAACTAACTGCAATTGGCGGGTAAGGATTACCTGGGTATTCATCGATAAAAAGGATGAGGTACAGGGTAAAGAATGGCGCCTTATAAAGGCCTTACTTACTCACTAAGGTTATAAATTACTTGAAAACCTATTGGCTGCTTATCCTACTCATAAAAGGCGTATTCCTAAGTTTCAGGAGCTATTGATAAAGACTACTGCTTATCGACGTGCTTAAATTATGTACTCTACTTCTCGTAGGATCTTGGAGAGTGAGGATTTAGCGCTGCATCTATTCAGTCGAGAGTTTTATAATACAATAAGGAAACTGCGCCTTAACGGCGAGAACAACTCAGTTTTTAGCCTTATCGCTAAGTTACAGGAGCATTAATGGATCTATTAAACTAGGGTTGAGGTCTATACTGACGAGCAAGGCCATTTTAGTGGTAGAAAGCTTATTCAAGCCTAGTTCACTCACCCTAAATTAATGTAAGCAACTTAGCGCTTTATTAGTGACTTTTATATTGTCATTAATGGGACCTTTAATATAAACCGCCTAAAACTGCCTCTTCTCGTCGCTGTGGGCCAGTTGAACA
>Ga0105239_10003863_pt1 | contig 18180 bp, 10 predicted proteins | sample KBSC44metaG_FD_92761 | JGI IMG/M metagenome (GOLD analysis project Ga0105239, IMG submission 92761) | Corn rhizosphere microbial communities from Kellogg Biological Station, Michigan, USA - KBS C4-4 metaG | ecosystem: Host-associated > Plants > Roots > Rhizosphere > Soil | place: Michigan, USA...
CGATCTCGACACCGGCGACGTCACCGTGGTGCCGGGATTGACCGGGCAATTGCTGAAGCGCTTCGATCCGGATTCCGCGGCACGTGCCGACGAGCAGGTCTACCGGTCGATGATCTCGGCGCTGCCCGAGGGCGTCGGCGCTGGCGACTACGCCCAGTCCGCACAGGACAAGCCCGCGCTGGCGGTCACCGCGACGACGGCCAATGCGTGGAAGCGGCACGACGTGACGGCCCTGGTCGCGCACTGCGGCGAACTCAAGGTGGGCGCCGTCAAGGGCGCAGCGGCGCCCAACGTGGTCGGTGCGTGCAGGCTGCCCGCCGTTCGCGAATTCCCCGACACCGCAACGTTGTTGGCGTCATTGCGCGCGGGCCAGGTGAACGCCGCGTGGACGTCGACCGCCGCGCCGAACCTGCCCGACGACGCCGTCGTGCTATCCGACCGCACGTCGCTGATCCGCGCCGAGAACGTGGTGCCGCTGTACCGGCGCAACGAGCTAAGCGAACAACAGGTGCTCGCGCTCAATCAGATCGCAGGCGAACTCGACACCGGCGCACTGGCCGACATGCGTCGTCAGATCGCCGAGGGCAAGGAACCCGGCGCGGTGGCGGGCGCCTGGCTGGACGCGCACCCCCTCGGCCACTAGCGCCCCCGCCTTTCCGCGAGCGTGCGTGTCTGTACCCCGACACGCCGCAAATCGCGAGCAGTCTCCGCACGCTCGCGGCCCCGCGAGGGTCAGTGAATCTGCGGCAAGGCCCTGGAGATCGCCGACGAGAACAGCCGCTGGTAGCCCGACCCGGTGAGCCGGACGATCAGGTCGAGGGCCTTGGCGTCGGGGCCGACCAGCACACGCGCCTTGTTCTTGCGCACGGCCTCGAGGATGATCTTCGCGGCCCGCTCTGGCGACGTCTTGGCCAGCGTCTTGTCGAACACCTTCGCGAGTTCCTTGGGGTCGATGCCCTCAGCCGCCGTGGCATTGCGCGCGATGGCGGTCTTGATGCCGCCCGGGTGCACCGTCGTCACCTTCACGGGACGCTTGCCTGCGATCATCTCCTGGCGCAGGGCCTCGGTGAAGCCGCGCACGGCGAACTTGGCGGAGTTGTAGGCCGCCTGGCCGGGAACGGAGAACAGGCCGAAGATGCTCGAGACGTTGACGACGTGGCCGTCGCCGGACTCGATGAGGTGCGGCAGGAAGGCCTTCGTGCCGTTGACAACGCCCCAGAAGTCGACGTCCATCACGCGCTCGATGTCCTTGTACTGACTGACCTCGATGTCACCGGTAAACGCGATGCCCGCGTTGTTGTAGATCTGGTTGACCTTGCCGAAGTGCGCCTTGACGGCGTCGGCGTACAGCTCGAAGGCCTCGCGCTCGGTGACGTCCAGCCGGTCGGCCTTGACCGGTGCCCCGATGGCCTTGAGGCGCTCCTCGGTGACGGCCAAGCCCTCGGTGTCGACATCGCTGATCGCGACCTTGGCGCCAGAGCGCGCCAGTTCGATGGCCAGCGCCTGGCCGATGCCCGACCCTGCGCCCGTCACGACCGCGACCTTGCCGGCGAAGCCCTCCATGTGCACTCCCTGGTGTTGTTTGACGCGTGTTGAGTGACTGTCAGGCTAGTCGGTACCTGCGGTCCCGCCTACTGGGCCCCCAGCTTGCGAGGGGACGGCCTGGACTGGTTTGGTCGCCGTGATCAGATGGGTGCCCATGCCGGGGCCCCACCACATCCGCCAGCCGAGATTGCGGCGAGCGACGTCGGTCCAGCCGAGCTCGCTCAGCTGCCGCACGTGCCTGCGAGTCGCCCAGATGTCGGCGAGGACCAGGCGGCCGCCGGGCCGCAGCACTCGAGCCGCTTCGCTGATCGCCTTCTCCCGACCCGCCCGCGTCGGGATGTTGTGAACCACCAAACTGCTGACGATGACGTCGACCGTCCCGTCGTCGAAAGGCAAGTCGGTGATGTCCGCGGTGCGCACCTCGACCCGGTCGGCCACGCCCTCGAGTGCCGCGTTGCGCAGCGTGTTGTCCGGGGAATTGTCGGTCTGATCGGCGCGCCAGATGTCGACGCCGACAGCGCGGCCGTTTGGCAGCAGCTTGGCGGCTGCGAGAAGTACCGCGCCGCGCCCGCATCCGAGGTCGAGCACTGTCTCGTCACCGCGCAGCCGCAGGCCCTTCAAGATCTCCGCCCACACCTCGAACTTGCCGACGCGGGTGGCGTGTACGAAGAGCACCGCGGTGGTGATGACCGATGCGGCCGACGTGCCCGTCAGCGTCGCGGCGACGGGTTTGCGACGGTGCAGGCTCCGTGCCGTGGCCGCGAGCAGGGCAGCGCTGACCGCCGCGGTGATGCCGGCGACCGCGGGTGCGGGGATCGCACGGTAATCACCGTCGTACCCGTAGTCGGCTTCGTGGTGGCGTAGGTCGATGGCAGTCATGCACCCACGGTAAATCGCCGTCGCCGTCGATGGGGTCCTCCGCGAGCGCGCGCAGAATGCCGTCGCGCGACGGCGTGTCGGGGTACCAACACGCACGCTCGCGGAAGGGGGCGACTTCAGGCCTACAGGGGCGCGAACGCCTCGTCGATGATCTCCTGCTGCTCGACGGCGTGCACCTTCGAGCTGCCCGACGACGGCGCCGACATGGCCCGCCGCGAGATGCGCTTGATGCCGGTCAGCTTGTCGGGCAGCAGCTCGGGCATCGACAGCCCGAACGTCGGCCACGCACCCTGGTTGGCAGGCTCCTCCTGAACCCAGCGGAACTGCTCGGCGTTCGGATACTCGTCGAGCGTCGCGGCAAGGCGTCGCCTCGGCAGCGGGTAGAGCTGCTCGACCCGGACGATCGCGACGTCGTCGCGGTTGTCCTTGGCCTTGCGGGCCACCAGGTCGTAGTAGATCTTGCCGCTGGTGAGCAGGATCCGCTTCACCTTCGAACGGTCGCCGATGCCTTCCTCGTAGGTCGGCTCCTCCAGGATCGAGCGGAACTTCTGCTCGGTGAAGTCGCGGATGTCGCTGACGGCGGCTTTGTTGCGGAGCATCGACTTCGGGGTGAAGACGATCAGCGGGCGGTGGATCCCGTCCATGCCGTGACGCCGCAACAGGTGGAAGTAGTTCGCGGGCGTCGACGGCATCGCGACGGTCATCGACCCCTCGGCGCACACCTGCAGGAATCGCTCGATGCGGCCCGACGTGTGGTCGGGGCCCTGACCCTCGTGGCCGTGCGGGAGAAGCAGCACGACGTCCGAGAGCTGGCCCCACTTGGCCTCACCGGAGCTGATGAACTCGTCGATGATGGACTGGGCGCCGTTGACGAAGTCGCCGAACTGCGCCTCCCACAACACCATTGCGTCTTGATTGCCCACCGAGTAGCCGTACTCGAAGCCCACCGCCGCGTACTCGGACAGCGCCGAGTCGTAGACCATGAACTTGCCGCCCGTCGGAGTGCCGTCCTCCTTGAGCGTGAGCAGTTCGAGCGGGGTGAACTCGGCGCCGGTCTTGCGATCGATGATCACCGCATGCCGCTGCGTGAACGTGCCGCGGCGGGAGTCCTGGCCGGACAACCGCACCAGCTTGCCCTCTGACACCAGGGTGCCCAGCGCAAGGAGTTCGCCGAAGGCCCAGTCCACCTTGCCCTCGTAGGCCATCTCGCGGCGCTTGTCGAGCACAGGCTTGACTCGTGGGTGCACGGTGAAGCCGTCGGGCACCGCCAGGTGCGCGTCGCCGATCCTGGCGAGCAGCGACTTGTCCACTGCGGTGCTCAACTTGGCGGGCAGTTGCTGATCCGCTTCGACGGACTCGCTTGGCTCGATCTCGTGCTTCTCGAGTTCGCGGACCTCGTTGAACACCCGCTCGAGTTGGCCCTGGTAGTCGCGAAGGGCGTCCTCGGCCTCCTTGATCGAGATGTCGCCGCGGCCGATCAGCGCTTCGGTGTAGGTCTTGCGGACGCCACGCTTGGTGTCGATGACGTCGTACATCCCCGGCTGGGTCATCGACGGGTCGTCGCCCTCGTTGTGCCCGCGGCGGCGGTAGCACAACATGTCGATGATGACGTCCTTCTTGAACTGCTGACGGAAGTCGACGGCCAGCCGAGCCACCCACGACGCGGCCTCGGGATCGTCGCCGTTGACGTGGAAGATCGGTGCGCCAACCATTTTCGCGACGTCGGTGCAGTACTCCGAGGAGCGGGAGTCCTGCGGCGAGGTGGTGAAGCCGATCTGGTTGTTGACGATGATGTGGATGGTGCCGCCGGTGCGGTATCCGCGCAGCAGCGCCAGGTTCAACGTCTCGGCCACGACGCCCTGGCCCGCGAACGCGGCGTCGCCGTGCATCATCACCGGCACGATGGTGAAGCCGTCGGGTCCGTCGCCCTTGTCGGCCAGGTCCTGCTTGGCGCGCACGATGCCCTCGAGCACCGGGTCGACGGCTTCGAGGTGGCTCGGGTTGGCCACCAGCGACACGTCGATGTCGTTGTCGCCGAACATCTGTAGGTAATTGCCGGTCGCGCCGAGGTGATACTTCACGTCGCCGGAGCCGTGTGCCTGCGACGGGTTTAGGTTGCCCTCGAACTCGCTGAAGATCTGCGAGTAGGGCTTGCCGACGATGTTGGCCAGCACGTTGAGCCTGCCGCGGTGCGGCATGCCGATGACGACCTCGTCGAGGCCGTGTTCGGCGGCCTGGTCGAGCACCGCGTCCATCATCGGGATGACGGTCTCGGCACCCTCCAGCGAGAAACGCTTCTGCCCAACGTATTTGGTCTGCAGGAAGGTCTCGAAAGCCTCTGCCGCGTTGAGCTTGGACAGGATGTACTTCTGCTCGGCGACGGTCGGCTTCTCGTGCTTGATCTCGACGCGCTCGCGCAGCCACTTCTGCTGTTCGGGCTCGAGGATGTGCGTGTACTCGACGCCCACGTGCCTGCAGTACGCATCGCGCAGCAGCCCGAGCACGTCGCGCAGCTTCTTGTACTCGGCGCCGGCGAAGCCGTCGACCTTGAACACGCGGTCCAGGTCCCACAGCGTCAACCCGTGGGTGTTCACGTCCAGGTCCGGATGGCTGCGGAACCGCGTCTTGTCCAGCCGGAGCGGGTCGATGTCGGCCATCAGGTGGCCACGGTTGCGGTATGCCGCGATCAACTCGATGATGCGGGCGTTCTTGTCTGCGATCGGATCGGGGTTGTCGGTCCGCCACCGCACCGGCTCGTACGGGATGCCGAGCTCACGGAAGATCTCGTCGAAGAAGTCGTCGGACAGCAGGAGCTCGTGGATGGTGCGCAGGAAGTCGCCCGACTCCGCGCCCTGGATGATGCGGTGGTCGTAGGTCGACGTGAGCGTGATGAGCTTGCCGAGGCCCATCTCGGCGATCCGCTCGTCGCTTGCCCCCTGGAACTCGGCGGGGTACTCCATGGCGCCCGCGCCGACGATCGCACCCTGGCCGCTCATGAGGCGCGGCACCGAGTGCACGGTGCCGATGGTGCCGGGATTGGTCAGCGAGATCGTGACGCCTGCGAAGTCCTCTGCGGTCAGCTTGCCGTCGCGCGCCCGTCGGACGATGTCCTCGTAGGCGGCGATGAACTGGCCGAAACGCATTGTCTCGCAACGCTTGATGGCGGCGACGACGAGCTGGCGCTTACCGTCCTTGCCCTGAAGATCGATGGCAAGCCCGAGGTTGGTGTGAGCGGGCGTGACGACGTTCGGCTTGCCGTCCACCTCGGCGAAGTGGCGGTTGAGGTTGGGAAACTTCTTGACCGCCTGCACGATCGCGTAGCCCAGCAGATGGGTGAACGAGATCTTGCCGCCGCGGGTGCGCTTGAGGTGATTGTTGATGACGACGCGGTTGTCGATCATCAGCTTGGCCGGGATGGCCCGCACGCTGGTTGCCGTCGGCACGTCCAGCGAGGCGTTCATGTTCTTGACGACGGCTGCGGCGGCGCCGCGCAGGACGGCCACCTCGTCGCCCTCGGCGGCAGGCGCTGCCGGGGGCTTGGCCTTCTCGGGCTCGGCCTTGGCGGGCTCGGCTGCCGGCTTGGCCGGAGCGGGTGCCGCTGGTGCGGGTACGGCTGCCTTCGGGGCGGGCGTCTCGGCCGCGGGAGCCGGGGCGGGCGCGGGGGGTGCGGACGAATGTCCGTTGCCGTTCGAAACCGTTGTGTCGGTGGCCGGTTCGGGGGAGTAGTCGACGAGGAACTCGTGCCAACTCGGATCAACCGAGGATGGATCCTCGCGGAACTTGCGGTACATCTCCTCGACCAGCCACTCGTTTTGTCCGAATGGTGAAGGTGAACTGCTCACGGCAGCTACTCGCCTCGATTCCTTCTGCCCCGGCGAGCGTGGTGTTCGCTCGCTGACTTCTTCTTTGCGTTCTTTGCGGTTTCCCGCGCGCTTGCCGAATAAAGGCTATCCCTCGGGACCGGAGCAGACCACGGCAACGGGCTTGTGATCCTTGTGGTCCCCATATGTGGCGCTAGTACGGGCTGCAGTTACTACTGCTGCGCCACGGGCAGCACGTGCAACGTCGACGGAAAGCGCGGCGGTGGGTTGCCGAAGGCCTGCCTGGCGTTGGTGATGATCTTGCGGCCCATCAACCGGTTGCCGACACCTCCGACGACGGCGCCGATCCCCACGGGCAGCAGCTTGCCGAAGGCGATCGCGCCACGCTTGAGGGTGTAGCGCTTGACGAAGTACCTCAGCAGCCGCGAGTTGAGCTGTGACACGGCGGGCAGCGGCAGCGACGCCGCGCCGTCGGAGATCCATGCGCCGCTGGTGCGGCCCGTCCCCAGCAGGTCGGCAACGGCGTGCTTGCCGTCATCGCCGACCAGCACCGCCAGCACCAGCGCGCGGCGGCGCTCCCTGTGGTCGGCGGGGATGCCGTACACCTCGGCGGTGGCCAGCACGAACACGGCCGTTGCCTCGAGGAACACCACCGTCTCACCGGCCACCGCGGACAGCGCGACCAGCGTGCCGATACCGGGGAAGGCGGCCGCGGAGCCCACGGCCGCGCCGCTGGCCATCACCGCGGCGAGATAGTGCTTCTCGAGCTTGGCAACGATCTCGGCGGGCGTCGCGTCCGGGTTGTGCTCGCGGAGTCGTTCGACGTAGGCCGTGACGGCAGGGGCCTGCACGCGCGCCCCGCGTTCGATGATTTGCGACAGTGCCCTGGCGGCCACACTCGGGTGGTCGTCTGAATCCTTGACCGCTGGAACTCGGCTCTTGGCGCTGGAACGAGCGCTCATTCGTTGGGCCTCCCTGTGGCGTACCTGCTGATTGCCAGGTTACTGCTTGCACAACGAACGCCGGTGGCCCCGGGGTGCCCGGCGGTGACGGCGGTCACGTTCGGTAGCCACGGTGCCCCTCGGGAAGAAAATATTGATACGCGGTGCTAATCACTTTCATGGCATCATCGCCCAACGTGGACCTTAGGAGCGCCGAAGACGTGGATACGCACGCGCAAGCCGCTCCGAAGCCAAGTAGGACCCGGATGATCGTGGTTCTTGGGCTGTTGGTCGCGCTGGGCCCGCTGACGATCGACATGTATTTGCCCGCGCTGCCTCGCATCGCCGACGAACTATCGGTGTCGTCATCGGTGGCGCAGCTGACGCTGACCGGCACGTTGGCCGGGCTGGCGCTGGGACAGCTGATCGTCGGTCCGTTGTCGGATTCGCTGGGCCGCCGCCGCCCGCTGATGGCGGGGATCGTGCTGCACATGATCGCCTCCGTGCTGTGCCTCATCTCGCCGAACATCGTCGTGCTCGGCGTGGCCAGGAGCCTGCAAGGCGTCGGTGCGGCAGCCGCGATGGTGGTGGCCATCGCGATCGTCGGCGACCTGTTCACCGACAGCGCGGCCGCGACGGTGATGTCCCGGCTGATGCTCGTCCTCGGCGTGGCTCCCGTGGTGGCGCCGTCGCTGGGCGCCGCGGTGCTGCTGAAGGCGTCGTGGCACTGGGTGTTCGCCGTGCTGGTGGTACTGGCAGGCCTGTTGCTGCTGCTCGCCGTGCTTGCGCTTCCGGAGACGCTGCCCAAGTCACACCGCAGGCCGTTGAAGGTAGTGGGCATTCTCAACACCTACGGCAGCATGTTCCGCGACAAGCGGTTCGTCGTCCTCGTGCTGGTCGCCGCGCTCGGCATGTCGGGACTGTTCGCCTACATCGCGGGCGCGTCGTTCGTGCTGCAGGGCCGCTACGGCCTGGACCAGCAGGAGTTCGCGCTGGTCTTCGGAGCGGGCGCGGTGGCGCTCATCGGCACGACGCAGCTCAACGTGGTCCTGCTGCGGCGGTTCACCCCCGCGACCATCGTGGTGTGGGCACTGACGGCGTCCGCGCTGCTCGGGGCCACGTTCGTCGGGCTGGCTGCGGCCGGGGTCGGTGGGCTGCCCGCGTTCGTCGTGCCGGTGTGGGCGATCCTGGCGGCCATGGGCCTTGTCATTCCCAATGCTCCGGCCCTGGCGTTGTCTCGGCATCAGGAGGCGGCAGGGACGGCGGCGGCGCTGCTGGGTGCCGGACAGTTCGGCCTCGGCGCAGCGGTGGCACCGCTGGTCGGCGTGCTCGGCAACGATGAGCTGGCGCTCGCCGTGGTCATGACGGCAGGCGTCGTGGTCGCGCTGTTGGCGCTGCTCGTGGTCGGTGTGAAGGACCGAGGCGACGACGATGCCGTCGAGGTTGGGCTGGTCGCAGACGCCGCGTGACGCCGAGGATCCCCAGGGGCGGGGGTTGGGGTTGTCCGGATTGGGGTCGATCCGTAGCGTCGGCTAGACACCTTCGTTACGCATGGCCGAGTGGATATTGCAGACAGTGCTTCCCCAACTGGTTCCTCCGCACGCGTCCCGCATCGCCACGGCGCGGGACGTACCGGGTCGCGCGCCGACCCGGGAGCGGTGATGGCCGGCCAGGGGCGAGCGAAGCTGGGCCAGCGGGCGTTCGACGGATCAGCCGACCAGAACGCCGACGCACCCGATCCGTGGAACGCGTTGTGGGCGCTTCTGGTCGGCTTCTTCATGATCCTGGTCGACGCGACGATCGTCTCGGTCGCCAATCCGTCGATCATGGACCACCTCCACGCCGACTTCGACGCGGTGATCTGGGTGACCAGCGCCTACCTGCTGGCCTACGCGGTGCCGCTGCTGTTGGCGGGCAGGCTCGGTGACCGGTTCGGGCCGAAGAACCTCTACCTCGTCGGGCTGGCCGTGTTCACCGCCGCCTCACTGTGGTGCGGCCTCTCCGGCAGCATCGAGATGCTCATCGCGGCGCGCGTCTTGCAGGGGTTCGGCGCGGCGCTGCTGACCCCGCAGACGCTGTCGACGATCACCAGGATCTTCCCGCCAGAGCGCCGCGGCGTCGCGCTGAGCGTGTGGGGCGCCACCGCAGGTGTCGCGACCCTGGTCGGACCGCTGGCAGGCGGCGTCCTCGTCGATGGGCTCGGCTGGCAGTGGATCTTCATCGTCAACGTGCCGATCGGCATCATCGGCATCGGTCTGGCCTACTTCCTGGTGCCCGCCCTGCCCACCGAGAAGCACGGCTTCGACGTCATCGGTGTGGTGCTGTCCGGCATCGGGATGTTCCTCGTCGTGTTCGCACTGCAGGAGGGCCAGTCACACGACTGGGCGCTGTGGATCTGGGCCATGATCGTCGCGGGCGCGGCGTGCATGGCGGGCTTCATCTATTGGCAGGCGGTCAACCCCCGCGAACCCCTGATCCCGCTGAACATCTTCCGCGACAACGACTTCAGCCTCTCGAACGTCGGCATCGCGGTGATCGGCTTCGCGGTGACGGCGATGGTGGTGCCCGTCATGTTCTATGCGCAGGCGGTGTGCGGGTTGTCACCGATCCGGGCGGCGTTGTTGATGGCGCCGATGGCCATCGCGACGGGTGTGCTTGCGCCGTTCGTCGGCAAGCTCGTCGACCGCGAGCATCCGACGCCGATCGTCGGGGGCGGTTTCGCGCTGCTGGCGATCGCGCTGACGTGGCTGTCGATCGAGATGACGCCGACGACGCCGATCTGGCGGCTGGTGCTGCCGTTCATCGCGATGGGCATCGGCATGGCGTTCATCTGGTCGCCGCTGGCCGCGACCGCCACCCGCCACCTTCCCGACGCACTCGCCGGCGCTGGCTCCGGCGTCTACAACGCCACCCGGCAGGTCGGCGGCGTGCTGGGCAGCGCGAGCATGGCCGCCTTCATGACGTCGCGGATCAGCGCCGAGATGCCGGGCGGTGGCGTGCGTCCGGCCGCCGAGGGATCGGTCACCAAGCTGCCCCCGTACCTGCACGAGCCGTTCGCGGCCGCTCTGTCGCAGGCACTGCTGCTGCCTGCGTTCGTCGCACTGTTCGGCGTCGTCGCCGCAATGTTCCTGCACGGATTCGGCGACCGCTCGGCCCGCGCGCACGTCGACGACGGCCTCGACGATCTCGAGTCGCTCACCGCCTCGCTCCGGACTCCGTTCCGGGCCGCCCCTGGCCGTGCCGCGCAACCCGCCGTGCCCGACTACTTCCCCGATGACGACGACTACGTCGAGTACACGATCGACTGGGACGAACCGCATCCCGCGCCCCGTCGCCCCGTCGTTCCCGAAGCCCCGCGCGCAGCGCCCGCCCCGATCGCTGCGCCACCCGTCGCCGAGGCGTTCCCGGCGGACGACAGCGATACCGAAGTTCTGCACGTGCACGTCGAGCATCCGCTGCACGCGCCCGCCGACACCTGGCACGGCGGTCCCGTCGAGACGTGGCACAGCCTGCTGGACGACGAGCAGGCCGAAGCCTCCGTCGAGCCAGAGGCTGCGCCGTGGCGAAGCATGCTCGACGATCTGCTCGACGATGCACCGCCACCGCCACCGGCCCCCGAGCCGATCGGGTTCGCCCACAACGGTTTTCACGTCGACCACGAGCAGCACTTCCAGGTGCCACCGCCGATGCCCGACCGCTCGGGCAGGCACGCCCGCGGCAATGACGACGACGCAGGCACCTACGGCAAGCACTCGATGCGGTTCCGCGACTGAGTCAGCTGAACAGCACCGCGGGGTTGAGGTAGCCGCCAGGATCGAACGCCGCCTTCACCGCGCGCATGGCGGCGATGTCGGCGTCGGTGCGTGCCATCGACAGGTAGTCGCGCTTGCGGCTGCCGACGCCGTGCTCGGAGCTGACGTTGCCTCCAGAGTTCGCGATCAGCGCCATCATCGCGGAGTACAGCGCCTTCTCGCGGTCGCCGTCGAGCGCGCATCTCACCAGGTTGAGATGCAGGTTGCCTTCGCCGACGTGACCGAACAACACCGGGATCGCGTCGGGCGCGTACCCGGTGACGAGCTCCGTGGCGGCGGCCGCGAAGCCCTCGATCTTCGACAGCGGAAGGGAGACGTCGAACTTCAGTGGCGGGCCGTAGCGGCCGAGCACCTCCGCGACCGCCTCGCGGACCTGCCAGAGGCGCTGCTGGGCGTTGACGTCGACGCCGACCGCGGGTTCGCCTGCCATGTCGGCGTTTTCGAGTGCGTCGGCCAGTCGCTCGGTCTGGTCGGTGTCGCCCGCCAATTCGATGAGCAGCTGCCAAGCGCCGTCGACCGGTGCGCCGATGCCGAGGTGCTCGGCCGTCAGTGCGCTGGCCCGTGCGTCGATCAGCTCGAGGGCGGCGATGCCGTCGGCGTCGCGGAACTCGCGGCCGATCTCGATCAGCGCGCCGAGGTCGGCGAACCCCGCGACGGCGGTGACGCGGTGGGCGGGGGTGGGATGCAGCCGCAGGTCGAGTCCGGTGATGACGCCGAGCGTGCCCTCGGCGCCGACGAACAACGACGCCAGGTCATAACCGGTGTTGTCGCTGCGGACCTCGCTGTGCCTGCGCACCAGTGAGCCGTCCGGCATCGCGACGTCCAGCCCCAGTACCTGTTCGCCCGTGTTGCCGTAGCGCACGGTGCGCAGGCCGCCTGCGTTGGTCGAGGCCATGCCGCCGACGGTCGCCGAATCCCGTGCCGCCAGGTCGACCCCGAACACCAGACCCGCTGCCGTGGCCGCACGCTGCACGGCGGCAAGCGTGGCGCCGGCTCCTGCGCGCACGCGCCGCTCGACGACGTCGACCTCACCGATGTCCATGAGCCGTTCGGTGGACAGCAGCACGTCGTCGTGTTCGGGCACCGTGCCGGCCACCAGTGACGTCCTGCCGCCCTGCACCGTCACGTAGACGCCTGCGTCGCGGCAGACCCGCAAGACGGCGGCGACGTCCTCGTCGGAGCCGGGCCGCACCAGTGCGCCCGCATGGCCCCGGTAGCGACCGGTGTGGTCGACGCTGCGACCGTCGAGCACGTCGGGGTCGGTGCTGACGTGACTGGCTCCGACGATCGCAGCCAGCTGGTCGATCAGGGTTGGCGTCACTCGGAGGGTGTATCACACGCAGTGAGCGCCAGGAACGCACCGAGGTCGATCAGGCCCTGCGGCGTCGACGGCAGGTACTCGGTCAGCAGCGTCGAGCGGACGATGACGGCCGCGTATTTGGCTCTGCTCACCGCGACGTTGAGGCGGTTGCGGTTGAGCAGGAACGAGATTCCGCGCGGCACGTCATCGGCCGACGACGCCGTCATCGACACGAACACGACCGCCGCCTGCCTGCCCTGGAACTTGTCGACGGTGCCCACCTCGACGTCCGGCAGATCGGCGGCGTCGAGCCTGCGCCGCAGCGTCACCACCTGTGCGTTGTACGGCGTGACGATCAGGACGTCCTTCTGCTCCAGTGGCCGGGTGCCCGCCTCGTCGGTCCACGGCGTGCCGAGCAGGCGGCCGATCTCGGCGACGATCGCGTCGGCCTCCTCGGGGCTGTCGGTCGAGTTGCCGTCGTGTTCGACGGCAAGCACGCTCACGCCCGGCGCCACGCCCTCGAGGTGGCGGGCTCTGCTGACCGCACCGTCGGACTGCAGCCGCCCGTCATACGACAACCGCGACACCGGCCCGCACACCGCTGGGTGCATCCGGAACGAGCAGTGCAGGAAGTAGCCGCGGTCGGCAGGCAGGATGTGGTGGCCTTCGACCAGCCAGCCGAGGGCGGACTCGTTCACCGGCTCCGGGTGCGTGCCCTGACTGACCTGCGGCAGCTGTTGCGGGTCGCCAAGCAGCATCAGGTTCCTGGCCGACGATGCCACCGCGATGGTGTTGGCCAGGTTGAACTGGCCGGCCTCCTCGACGACCAGCAGGTCCAGCGCAAGACGCGGAATCTTGTTGTCGTTGGCGAAGTCCCACGCCGTGCCACCGACGACGCAGCCGTCGTGCTCGGCGATGAAACCGGCGAACTCGGGATTGGTGATCTCGGTCCAGCCGCGGCATTCGGTGTTGAGTTTCTTGGCCACCAGCGCCCCGTCGACGCCTGCGCGGATTACGTCGGCGAACAGGTTCTCGACCACGGCGTGTGACTGTGCGACCACACCCACCCGCCACCCGTGCTCGTTGACGAGCCGGGAGATGACCTTGGCCGTGGTGAACGTCTTGCCGGTGCCTGGCGGCCCGTGCACCGCGAGGTAGGAGGAATCCAGGTCGAGCAGTGCCCTCGTGATGTCGTCGGCGACGTCGTCGCCGCGGGGGAGCGGACTGCCGCTGATGGTGCGTGGCGCCCTGCGCAGGAGGACGTCGGTGACGGCGTCGGGCGGCAGCGCTGGCAAGCCTGCCGCGACCAGGGCGGCGGTGGCCGCGATGGACTCCTGCAGTGGCTTGGTGTTGATCGGCGGACCCGGCGTCAGGGCGAACGGGCGTTGGTCGAAGACGTCGCCGTCCTTGGGCTGTTTCTCGACGACGACGACGTCGGTCGGTGCCTCCGGGTTGTCGCACTCGAGCACCTCGACGGTGCCGAACGCGCGCCGGTCGGGATCGTCGGCGAGGCCTTCTGGTGCGGGCGGCTCGTAGAGCGCGTACATGTTCCTGCTCAGGTCGCCCGTCGCGATCTCACCGATCAATCGGACGTGCCGCTGCGGCTTGCGCGCCCTCGGCGGTTGGTGCCAGTCGGCGACGACCTCGGTCCGCTCGGCGATGAAGACGTCGCTGTTGTCTGCCCATTCGTCGACGGGGTTGTTGACCCGGTCGAAGTGGCCCCACCAGAACGGCTTGTCCTCGCGCTTGTGGAAGCCACGTGCGGCGGCCACCATCGCGACGGCCGTCTGCTCGGCGGTGCGCTCGTCGATGCCGTCGCCCGCGAACTTGAGCAGTCGGCGTTCGAGTTCGTCGGATGGTTCGGCCTGCGCGCCGTCGGCCACCGGCATCGGGCCGCGCGGCGGGACGCCCGATTCGATGGCCCGTGCGACCAGCCAGTCCCGCAGCCTGCGCGTGGACCGGCAGTCGTAGCGGTTGTAGTCCTCGATCTCCTTGAGCACGATCGCCGCGTCGTCGGCGCGTTCTTCATCGCGGAGCGCGCAGAACCGGGCGTACTGCGTGATGGAGTCGGTCGCCGTGGTGACCTCGCCGCTGCGCAGCTCGTTACCCATGTAGAGCGGTTCGAGATACTTGATGCTGTAGCTCTCGGTGCCGACCCGAATGCTCTTGCGCACCAACGGATACAGGTCGACGAGGACACCGTTTCGGAGCATTTCGTCGACGTCGTGCTCGCCGACGCCGTACCGCCCGGCCAGCCGCAGCAGCGTGCTCTTCTCGTACGCCGCGTAGTGGTAGACGTGCATGCCGGGGTATTTCTTGAGCCGTTTGCGCACCATGGCCAGGAAGTCGACGAGGGCTTGGCGCTCGCTGGCCCGGTCGTGGGCCCAGTACGGGGTGAACTCGTCGCCAGAGGTCAGTACGCCCCACAGGTATTCGAGTCCCCACTCGCGGCCGTCCACGGTCCACAGAGGGTCGCCCTCGAAGTCGAAGAACAGGTCGCCCTTGTTCGCGTCCGGCAGCACCATGAGGGGCTGGGCGTCGAGCACTTCATACGGTGGTTTGCCGTCCACCCGGTCGGTGACCTGGAGCCGGGCCTGCGCGGTGAGCGCATTCACCGTGCGCGCGGACAGTTCCGGTACCTGGCCTGCGTGGTCGGCCAGGTCGTGCAGCGTGGTGACCCCCGCGTCGATCAGGCGTGCGCGTTGGCTCACCCGCATGCCCGCCACCAGCAGTAGGTCGTCGTGTTCGCGGACACGGACCTCGCACTCGGGACAGCGGAAGCAGGCCCGCACCCGGTTGTCCTCCCACGACACCGCGGCCCCGCCGGCGAGGTGGCCGTCCAGTAGCCCCTGCAGCGCGGCGCGGCGCGGCAGGTAGACCGGGAGCAGCTCGTCGACCCGGTAGCTCGCGACGGCGCCGTCGCCGAGAACCAGCTCCACCTCGTCGGCCACCGGGACGCCGTGCGTGGCGAGGGTGTCGGCGTAGGCGGCGAGCTGCAGCAGCGCCTCGACCTTCACCGAGCGCGCGAGCTTGGTGTCCCGCAACCGGTATCGATCGCCTGCCTCGGTGTGCGAGAGCACGAGGAAGTCCGCGAAGCCTGCGAAGCGGCCGTCGTACATCGCGGCCTGGTAGATGACGGGGGAGCGGCGCTCGACGGCGCGCATGGTCTGGTCGAAGGCAGCTCGCAGACCGGCGTCGGTGTATGGCGGCCTGCCGATGATCGTGACGTCACCGCCGAACTCGGCGCGCAGATCGTCGAGCTGACGGCGTTCGTGTTCATCGCCGAGAGTCGCAGTGCGGGCGAGGAGTTCGTCCTCCACCGAGACCTTGGGGCCGCGCCCGAGTTTCGCGTCGAACGCCCGAAGGAGGGCGTACTCGCACCGTGCTGCGGCGGCGAGATCCGAGGCGCTGTAGATGACCTTGCCGTCGGCTCCCTCGGATGTCAGGAACACGTCCGCCACTGTAGGTCAGTGGGCCGACGGATCACCTCGGGTGCTAGCCGGTGTTGCCGATGAGTTCCACGCCGTTGCCGTTCCAGTGGAACCGCACCACGCTCTTCAGCCCGCTGGTGCCGCTGGCGTACATCAGCGCGACGGTGTCGCCGGTGGTGACCGTCTCGTCGATGCCGTTGAACCCGTAGGTGTCGGGAACACCGGTCGGAATGAACTTGCCGAGGTGGAACATCACCGCGCGGGTGTTCGCGTTCCCGGCGTTGGTGTTGGCCTTCACGATCACGACCGACAGCGGTGCGCACTCGTTGTAGTTGCCTGCCAGCGGCTCGGGGCTCCACGGCTGATTGCTGCGCGGGTCACGCGGAAGGTCCGATACCGCCTTGGCGATCTCGGGTGCGGCCAGGTTCACCGCACACGGATCGGCTGGTGCCGGGGGCGCTCCTGGACCGGCGGCCACGGTCGGTTCCTGGGCCTGCGTCGAGGACGTAGCGGTCTCGATGACCGAGGGCTCTGGTGTCTTGGAGACGGTGGAGTCGCTGGCCCCGCATCCGGCAAGCACGAACGCCGCCGCAAGGATCGCGACCCACTTCACAACAGGGCACGGTACCCGTACGCCCGCCGCTCGGCAGATCAGGTCGCGATGTACCCGTAGACTCCTACCTCGATGACCTCGCCCGACACCGACGCGCACGACGTCGCGCCGACCTTTGCCGACCTGCAGATTCACCCAGCGGTGCTGCAGGCCGTCGCCGACGTCGGATATGAGTCCCCTTCGGCCATCCAGGCCGCCACCATCCCGCCGATGCTGGCGGGATCCGACGTCGTCGGACTCGCGCAGACCGGAACGGGCAAGACGGCGGCGTTCGCGATCCCGATCCTGTCCAAGATCGACACGTCCAGCCGCACCACGCAGGCGCTGGTGCTGGCCCCGACGCGCGAGCTGGCGCTGCAGGTCGCCGAGGCGTTCAGCCGGTACGGCGCGCACCTGCCGGTGAACGTGCTGCCGATCTACGGCGGCTCCGCCTACGGTCCGCAGCTCGCCGGGCTCAAGCGCGGCGCCCAGGTGGTGGTCGGCACTCCCGGCCGTGTCATCGATCACCTCGAGAAGGGCAGCCTGGATCTGTCCCACCTCGACTACCTGGTGCTCGACGAAGCCGACGAGATGCTGCAGATGGGCTTCGCCGAGGACGTCGAGCGGATCCTCGAGGGCACTCCCGAGTACAAGCAGGTAGCCCTGTTCTCGGCGACCATGCCGCCCGCGATCCGCAAGATCACCAGCAAGTACCTGCACGACCCCGTCCAGGTGAAGGTCGAGTCCAAGACCGCGACTGCCGACAACATCACGCAGCGCTACATCCAGGTCGCGGGGCCGCGCAAGATGGACGCGCTGACCAGGCTGCTCGAGGTCGAGCCGTTCGAGGCGATGATCGTCTTCGTCAGGACCAAGCAGGCCACCGAGGAAGTCGCCGAAAAGCTGAGGGCGCGTGGGTTTTCCGCGATGGCCATCAACGGTGACATTCCGCAGGCCGTGCGCGAGCGCACCATCTCCAACCTCAAGGACGGCAAGCTCGACATCCTGATCGCCACCGATGTCGCGGCACGCGGACTCGACGTGGATCGCATCTCGCACGTGCTGAACTACGACATCCCGCACGACCCGGAGTCGTACGTGCACCGCATCGGGCGCACGGGCCGCGCCGGACGGTCGGGCACCGCGCTGCTGTTCGTCACGCCCCGTGAGCGGCATCTGCTCAATTCGATCGAGCGGGTCACCCGCCAGAAGCTCGTCGAGTCCAGGCTCCCGACGATCGACGACGTCAATGCCCAGCGCGTGGAGAAGTTCCGCGACTCGATCACCGAGATGCTGAACTCGCCGGGAATCGAGTTGTTCCGCAAGCTCATTCAGGACTACGAGCGCGACAACGACGTGCCGATGACCGACATCGCCGCCGCGTTGGCCGTGCAGAGCCGCAACGGCGAAGAGTTCCTGATGAGCGAACCGCCGCCGGACCCGCGCCGCCGCGAGGATCGTCCAGGGCGCGACGAGGGTCCGCGCAAGCAACGCGAGCGGCGCAGCGATCTGTCGACCTACCGCATTGCGGTCGGCAAGAAGCACAAGGTCGCTCCAGGAGCCATCGTCGGAGCGATCGCCAACGAGGGCGGGCTGCACCGCAGCGACTTCGGCCACATCTCCATCAAGCTGGACTACTCGCTCGTCGAGCTTCCTGCGAAGTTGTCGCACCAAACGTTGAAAGCCCTTGAGCACACCCGCATTCAGGGTGTTCCGATCAAGCTGGAACCCGATCGTGGGTCCAAGGCGCGCCATAAGCCGAAGTGACGTTGCGCCAGGGGCTCGACCCAACGGGCGGGCTGGAATCGGTGTCGGCCGGTCGAGTGGATTCGCTCACCGGCATCCGTGCCGTCGCCGCG
>Ga0105239_10003864_pt1 | contig 18176 bp, 13 predicted proteins | sample KBSC44metaG_FD_92761 | JGI IMG/M metagenome (GOLD analysis project Ga0105239, IMG submission 92761) | Corn rhizosphere microbial communities from Kellogg Biological Station, Michigan, USA - KBS C4-4 metaG | ecosystem: Host-associated > Plants > Roots > Rhizosphere > Soil | place: Michigan, USA...
GACCGGAGGAGTAGGGGGAATGGTCTACGGGGTAGGACCGCGGCGACCCGGGAGTAGGGGGAATGGTCTGCGGGTAGGACCGCAGCGACCGGGGAGTAGGGGGAATGGTCTACGGGGTAGGATTGCAGCGACCGGGGAGGTAAAGGATGGATGGTTTGGGATATTTGTTAGATTTGAGAATGCGGTATCTATTTAGCTTTTTAGCGTTGTTTAGCTGTTATATGATGGGGATGGGGCAGGAGGTGTGCAGGCCGGTATATTTGAAGTGTGAATACCTGGACAATCCATTGGGTATTGATGAGGCGCATCCGCGGCTCTCGTGGAAGTTAATGGATGGACGCCGGGGGGCGCGGCAGACGGCGTATGAGGTGGTGCTTGGGACGGATCCGATGGAGGTGGTGAGGGGAAATGGTGGGGGTATTGTAAGGGGTAGTGGCGCTGGTGGAAGTGGGGACGGAGGGAATGGTGGGGGTAATGTGAGAAGTGAGGGCCATCGCGCGGGGGGCGTGGGGTTTTGGAGCTCGGGAAGGCAGTTGTCGGCGGCGCAGCTGGTGAGCTATGGAGGGCCGGCGCTCAAGCCGTGGACGCGGTATTATTGGCGGGTGACTGTTTGGGACAAGGATGGGAAGAAGGCGGCTTTGCCGGCGGTGGCGAGCTTTGAGACGGGGATGATGGGGACGGGGAATTGGAGGGGGGCGTGGATCAGCGATTCGCGGGATATACAAATAAAGCCCGCGGCCTATTTCCGGAAGCCTTTCGGGATGGCGAAGAAGGTTCGCTCGGCGAGGGCATATATTGCGGTGGCCGGTCTGTATGAACTATATATCAATGGCGCGAAGGTGGGGGATCACCGGCTGGACCCGATGTACACGCGTTTTGACCGCAGGAATCTATATGTAACCTACGATATAACGGGTTATCTGCAGCAGGGAGAGAATGCCGTGGGTGTTTTGCTGGGGAATGGCTGGTACAATATGCAATCCACGGCGGTGTGGTATTTTCATGAGGCGCCGTGGCGGGCGCGGCCTTGTTTCTGCATGGATATTCGCATTACTTATGACGATGGTTCGGTAGAGACCATTGGTTCGGGAAAGGACTGGAAAACTTCGTTGAGCCCGATCGTTTTCAACAGCATCTATACGGGGGAGCACGTCGATAACCGGCGCCAGCAGGCGGGATGGGACGCGCCAGGATTCAATGACAGTGCCTGGAAGGAAGTGATCTTCCGCAGCGCGCCGTCGGAAAATGTGACTGCGCAGGTATTGCCGCCGATCCGGGATGTGGAAAGGATAACGCCTGTAACAATGAAACGACTCAACGATACTGTTTGGGTGTATGATCTCGGAAGGAACATCGCGGGTGTGAGCGAGGTGCATGTCAGCGGCCCTGCGGGGACGAGGCTGCGGCTGGTGCATGGGGAACGGCTTTATCCGAATGGACATGTGGACCAATCCAATATCTCGGTGCACTACCGGCCGGTTGATGATAGTGACCCCTTTCAGACGGATATTTATATCTTAAAGGGGAATGGAGAAGAGGTATTCAAGCCGCTGATGGGGTACAAGGGGTTTCAGTATGTGGAGGTCGTGTCTTCCTCGCCGGATGTAATTTTAAATACGGGTAGTCTTAATGGTTGGGTTATGCACAGCGATGTCCAGGCGGTTGGTCATATAGAAAGCTCGGACACCCTGGTCAACAGGTTGTGGGCTGCTACCAATAATTCCTACCTCTCTAATTTTATGGGATATCCTACAGACTGTCCGCAACGGGAAAAGAATGGATGGACGGGGGATGCGCATATAGCCGTGGAGACAGGGCTTTACAATTTCAATGGGATAAATGTCTATGAGAAGTGGATGGCCGACCACCGGGATGAGCAACAGCCCAATGGCGTCCTGCCATCGATAGTGCCGACGGATGGCTGGGGATACGAGTGGGGTAACGGTCCGGACTGGACGAGCACGATCGCCCTTATACCGTGGAATATCTATTTGTTTTATGGTGACTCAAGGCTGCTGAGGGATTGTTACGGCAATATCCGGCGCTATGTTGATCATATTGGTGAGAGGGGTGGGAATCAGAGGGGACTGACAGACTGGGGGCTTGGGGACTGGATACCGGTGACGACGAAACCGCCAGTCGAGTTCACATCGACAGTCTATTATTATGCCGACGCGTCAATACTTGCCAGGGCGGCGGGTCTGTTGGGGAAGAAGGAGGACGAAAAGAAATACCTGGCGTTGGTGGAGAAGATAAAGAAGGCGTTTAATGCCCAGTACCTGGATACTGCAAAGGGTGTTTATGGCAGTGGGTTACAGACTGAACAGTGTATGCCGTTGTACTGGGGGCTTGTTCCTGCAGATATGAAGGCCAGGGTAGCTGGGAGTCTTGCCCGGAGGGTACAGGCTGATGGGAATCACCTGAATGTTGGGCTATTGGGGACCAAGGCCCTGCTGAGCGCGCTGAGCGAGAACGGATATGCCGACCTGGCCTATACCGTGGCGACGCAGCGGACCTATCCGTCCTGGGGCTGGTGGATCGTCAACGGCGCCACCACTTTGTATGAGAACTGGCCCATCGACGCCAAGAGCGATATATCTATGAATCATATCATGTTTGGGGAGATCGGGGCCTGGTTGTTCAAGGGGCTGGGCGGGATACTACCGGATATCATGGCGCCGGGCTTCAGGCATATCCTGTTGCGTCCGCATTTTGTGAAGGGGTTGGAGACGTTCAGGGCCACCCATGACAGCCCGTATGGAGAGATCGTCTCGTCCTGGAAGACGGAAGGGGGCAAGATCGTCTATACGGCGGTGGTGCCAGCGGGGGCGACGGCGCAGCTGGAGCTGCCCTGGAAGAAGGAGGAATTGGTGGCGGGGACCTATGAATTTCGCCAGCCGTGAGGAGGAGAAAAGTTGTAAATTTGATCTTTCCGTAACCAGACGGAGCCCACAATTTACTGACAGTATGAAAAAGCTAACCGTATTGGTCGCCCTAATGGCCGTCTTTCAGATATCGTTTGCCCAGTTCGAGGGTACGTTGGTATATGACTGCACGCTGAAGAATAAGGTGATGATGACCCTTTATGAGACGAAGTCGAAGGTGAAGATCGAGTCGAAGATCTATCCGATGAAGGAGGGGGCCGCGGATATCACCAAGGGAAAAGAGCAGGACAATATGCTGTTAGATTTTACGACCAATAAAGAAGTGCATTTTGTCGACAAGCACCATGTGTATACGGAGGGTGGCTTCAGCCAGCTGAATGCGGAGAAGGAGATGAAGCTGTCAGAGGGGGATATCAGCGTGGAGAATGTGGGATCGGAGAAGATCGGGAAGCTGGAATGTCAGCATTTTGTGGTGAAGGTGAAGGGGGATCAGCGCGATCTGTGGATCACAAAGGACCTTGGCAGCTCGAATATCTGTCTGGCCGGAATATTTGTTTATTATCCTTTGGGTTCGATGATCCTGAATAAGATCAAGAGCGCCGGCGGGGATGGGGTTGTTGTGAAAACACAGGCCGGGGACCAGGTGGTCATGCTTACGAACTACCAGACGAAGGCGCCGCCCGCGTATAATTTTGAGATACCGGAGGGGTATAAGAAAATGTAGGTTAGCTGAGAATGCGCGAGACAAAGTCCGAGTGAAGGCTGATCTTGAGGAAGGCGGTGATGCCGAAGATGATGCCCAGGAGGCTCATGGAGCTGGCGAACCAGAGCAGCCATTTTCGCTGGGTGAGGGAGGCGATGCCGAACATGGCGATGGAGATGGTCAGCAGGGCCTCGGTCATGTCGAACTGGTCGTCGAAGAGATTGAGATCGTCGTATTGTTGCTGATAGCCTTCAGCCTGTTTTTTTATCTCTGCTTTTTCGGAGTCGTAGCGCGCGATCTGCGCCTCATATTTTTTTATCAGCTCGTCGGAGCCGGCCGTTTTTTGGAGTTTGGCCAACTCGAGAACACTTTCCACTGTAGCTTGCTTGGTGCTTTTGGCCTGGTAGTAGGACCAGGAATCGATGCTGTGTGCCTGGGCCTGGTCCATGGCCTGGACGATATTGCCGTCCTTGACGTTGCAGATAGCCATGAAAGTAGCTGTGATGGCGACGAAGAGGGCGACGAGGGCGTTGATATTGCTTTTTGCGGCTTCTTCGAGCGGTTGCTGGATGGTTTCTGAGATGTCTGCCATGATGGAATGGATGTTGGGGGGATAAACGAAGATTGGGGATTTTTATTGGATGGTATCAGAGGACCAGGGTCGCGTGGAGGCGGGTTAGCGCCGCTGCGGGGTCGGAGCAGAAGCCGGGGTGTACTTTTGAGCTTTGCAGGATGGTGCTGCGGGTGGCTGTCAGCCAGCGGAAACGGCTGGCGATGTCGAGGCGGGCGATCGGGCCGGCGGTTTTGTCACCGAGGGTTATAGCTTCGAAGGCCCGGAGATGTTCTTCCAACTCATTGATGTCGAGGGAAGGGGAAAAAGCTTTCAGACGGTCTGTATTCAAGGTATAGATCAACTGCAGGTATTTAAGCTTTGGACAATAGAGGATGACGCCGACGTTGAGGAATTCTTCGCGTTCTACCTTCGGCACGACCCGGATGACGGCGTATTCAAATAATATTTTTTCTGACATGCTGGGCTTCGTTTACAAAGATGGAAGATACCCCGATGCGGGTGTTGAGGAAGCTGGAATAGACGGCCCTGATCTCGTCGGGGGACTGGCCGGAGGGCCAGCCGGTGAGCCATTCGTCCGGCAGCAGATGTATGATATTTTTTATGTGTTCGGGTGTGAGGATGGCGCGGAAGGCCTGGTCTACTTCATCCAGCCGGTACGCCCAGGGAAGGAGGACGTGGTCTTTTACCTGGATGAAGGGACGTTGTGCGGCCTGTTGCCAGTTGTCCCAGGAATGGTGGAAGTAGAGGGAGGCGCCGTGGTCGATCAGCCAGAGCTCTCTATTCCAGAACAGCATATTTGTATTGCGGGCGGTGCGGTCTACGTTGGTGAGGAGGCAGTCCAGCCACACGATGCCCGAGGCGGTGAGTGCGTCGATGGCCGTCACTGCGGGGTCGTAGGTGATGGAGCCCGTGAGGTAGTGCAGACCCAGATTGAGGCCAACGCTGGCCTTGAGGAGGTCCTGTATCTCTTCGTCGGGTTCGGTGCGGCCGAAAGCGGGGTCGAGCAGGGCGAAGACGATCTCGGGCACCTTGAGGCCGAGGAGCCTCGCGATCTCACCGCCGATGAGCTCGGCGACCAGCGATTTTACGCCCTGGCCTGCGCCGCGGAATTTGAGTACGTACAGGAATTCGTCGTCGGCCTCGGCGATGGCGGGCAGGGAGCCGCCTTCCCGAAGTGGGGTAACGTAACGGGTGACCTGAACGGTCCTCAGTAATGGTGGTTGAGCTGACATAAAAACCGGGGCAAATTAGCTTATTTTTGGATTTATGGACCTATTACAATTAATTGGTGTTGGTGCGGGTAGCGTAGCTGGAACTGGAGGGGGTGGGACAACTGGTATCGGAGGCGGTGGTGGGATAAGCTTCACACAAAAAAAGGGACAGAACCTGGCCATCGCGGGGGAGACGGGATCGGGGAAGAGCACGCTGCTAAAGATAATAGCGGGGCTGGCAGAGCCATCGGGAGGGGTGGTCCTGTTCGAAGGCGAGCGGGTGCTGGGCCCCAAAGAACGTCTTGTGGCCGGTCAGCCCGGAATAGCCTATTTGTCGCAGCATTTTGAGCTGTGGCACAACTACCGGGTGGAGGAGATACTCTCGTATGCAAACGACCTGACCCCGGAGGAATCCGCCGAACTGTACGCCATCTGTCATATCGATCATCTGCTGGGCCGACGGACCGATGCGCTCTCGGGTGGTGAGAGGCAGCGTATCGCCCTGGCCCGGCTGCTGGTGAAGCCGCCGCGTCTGCTGTTGCTGGATGAGCCTTTCTCGAACCTGGATATGATCCATAAGAATACCCTCAAGCGGGTGATCCGGAATATTGGTGAGCAGCTGGATATCACGTGTATCCTGGTATCGCATGATCCGCTGGACCTGATGGCCTGGGCAGATGAAATATTGGTGCTGAGGAACGGGGGCGTCGAGCAGCAGGGGCCGCCCGAACGCATCTACCGACTACCGATAAACGAGTATGTAGCGGGCCTGTTTGGGAAGTATAATCTTATCGGCAAGACGTTCGTGCGGCCGGAGGATATAAGGATCGTGGACGAGGGTAACCTGGAAGGGGTGATAGAGAGCGTGGTTTTTCAGGGGTGGTATTATGACGTGGAAGTGCGATTGAAGAATAGCACTGTGGTCCTTCGGACTACTATGGAAACGCTGAGAAGGAGGGACCGGGTGCGAATAGCATTAAAGAAAATCGATATATAGTTTCCATTCGCCTGTTTTTCGATTTTTTGCCAGGAATATCGTTCCGGCATCGACAATATTGAGGTTGGCCTTTCCGTCAGAGGCGATCTGCAACAGAAATTCGAAGTCTTCGCCGAAGTCGATCCCTGACTGCAAGAAGGTGGGATAGCCGCCTAATTTGTGCCCATAATTATTTTCTACTATATCATAGTAATCCGTTATTTCTCCTGCTTTTTCGAGCCGGAGTATCTCGTCTGCGATATCGGAGGGGATGCCGCCGCCGTCCCATACGGGGTAGTCTTCGCGGATGAAGGTGGTTTTAAGGGGAAATGCGCGGATATAGTTATCGAGGTTCTCGAGTCTTTTGTTGATGAGTTCGTCGTCCTTGCTGTATTCACGCAGCACCCAGCCGTCGCCGTTGTTGGAGAGACCGGTCGGCATGTTTTCGCTGATGAAGAGGGTGATCATTTTGGTATTCTCCAGCCCATCGGGGATATAGGGGAGTCCTTCGAGGCTCAGCTGCAGCAGGGGGAGCATGGGGGTGCCATCGGTGTCCAGGGGGATCGACTCTTCTTCTTTGTAAAAGGCTACGCGTCCGATCCAGCTCTCTTTGTCGGAGTAAGTGGGTTTAAAGCTGCCAGCGGACAGTTCTGTAGCCCTTTTTGCTAATCGATTTTTAATTTCAGCGATATTCATGGAATGAAAGTTAGGAAAATAATCCCCGAAAATTTAACATGATCCATATATTTACTGCCATAATAAAAAAATCAGTGTTGATATGAGAAATTCACTAACCGGACGGAGTCGGGTTCGCACACGAGGCCCAAAGCCGAAGTGTGCAGACATTATGGTTTGGGACAAAAAATTATTTTTTGTCAAAATTTTTTGTCCCACATTTCGTACGCTGGCGCTGGCGGGTCTGATATTGGGACAGCAGGTTGTCCGTGCCCAGTCCGAGTCTTCTTCTTCTGTATACGATCCGCATGAGGCGTTCGCTCCGATATTCTATCCGGCTTATGGAGACGATATCCGTGGGGCGGATGGCAAGCCGGGGGCCAGATACTGGCAGAACAGCGCGGACTACAAGATCGATTCTAAATTAGATGAGGTCAATCAGTCGCTGTCTGCGACGGTAACCATTACCTATAAGAACAATAGTCCGAGCGATCTTCCTTTTGTATGGCTGCAAATGGATCAGAATATTTACAAGCTGGACTCGAGGGGTGTTGCGGGGACGGACGTATCCGGTGGTCGCTGGGCCAACCGGAATGCTTTTGACGGCGGCTATGAGCTGAAGTCTGTGGAGCTGATAAATATCGCAACGGGCAAGGCCAGCAGTGCCGACACGCTGGTCTCCGATACGAGGATGCAGGTGAAGCTGCCCACTCCGTTGAAGAGTGGTGGCGTGCTGAAACTTCGTATCAGCTATTCCTTCAAGATACCCGAATATGGCACTGACCGTACGGGGCGGCTAGATACGAAGAACGGCTGGATCTATGAGGTCGCGCAGTGGTATCCCCGAATGTGTGTTTACGACAATGTGGTGGGCTGGAATACGCTGCCGTATCTGGGTCAGGGCGAGTTCTACCTGGAATATGGCAATATCGAATACAGCGTCGACGTACCGGGAGATATGATCGTTGGTGGTAGCGGGGAACTGGTGAATCCGATGGAGGTGCTCACGCCCACGCAGCAAAAGCGCTACCAGGATGCGAAGGCGAGTGAGAAGACGGTGGCGATCCGAAGTGAGAGCGAGCTGACCGATGCCGCCAGCAGGCCTGCCAAGGCGCGTCTTGTCTGGAAGTTCAAGTGTCTCAATACGCGCGACGTGGCATGGGGAGCATCCAAGGCCTTTATCTGGGATGCGGCGAGGATCGACCTGCCGAGCGGCAAGAAGGCACTGGCCCAGTCGCTGTATCCTGTGGAGAGCGCCGGCGACTCCGCCTGGGGACGTAGTACCGAGTACGTCAAGGGGTGTATCGAGTATTACTCCAGATATTTATACGAGTTCTCCTATCCTTCCGCCACCAATGTGGCGGGTGTTGTGGGCGGGATGGAATATCCGGGGATCGTGTTTTGCAGCGAGCGTGCAAGGAAGGGGAATCTTTGGGGCGTGACCCGCCATGAATTTGGGCACAACTGGTTCCCCATGATCGTGGGAAGCAATGAGCGGAAGTATCCCTGGATGGATGAAGGGTTCAATACTTTTATCAACACGGTGGCGGATTCTGCATTTAACAAGGGGGAATATCTGCGTGTATTAAAGGACAGGAGCCGGCTGGCGAATGCTTTCTTCAATCCTACCAATCCGATCATGACCATTCCGGACCAGATGCCGACCAGGGAGTGGGGGACTCTGTCCTATAACAAGCCGGGTACGGGGTTGGAGCTGTTGCGGGAGGAAGTGCTGGGTAAGGACAGATTTGACTACGCGTTCCGTTATTATGTACACGAGTGGGCGTTCAAGCATCCGACGCCTTATGATTTCTTTCATGCGATCGAGAATGCATCGGGAGAGACGCTCGATTGGTTCTGGCGGGGATGGTTCTTTAACAACTGGAAGATCGACCAGGCCGTCACGGGTGTAGAATATATCAATGGCAACCAGGCGGAAGGGGCGCTGATCACGATCGAGAACAGGCAGAAACTACCTATGCCTGTCACTGTAGACGTGAAGGAGGAGAATGGCAAGACTTCCCGGGTCAAGCTGCCCGTGGAGATCTGGATGCATGGACCGGTGTGGAAATTCCATTACGCTTCAACCAGCAAGATTGTTCAGGTGACGGTGGATCCGGATCAGCGATATCCGGATGTGGACACGACGAATAATACATGGAAACAGTAATTTAACCAAGGAAGGGAAAAGGGGGTACTACTTTTAGTTAAAGGACCCCCTTTTTTTATTAGATTTGAGTTATGAGAAAGATATTTCCATCCGCCATTACCATCTTCGGCGCCAAAGGCGACCTGACGAAACGCAAGCTGATACCTGCCCTTTTCAATTTATATGTGGACAATCACCTGCCGCCCGTTTTTTCGATCTTTTGTGTGGATTTTGTGACTGTAGACGAGCAGGAGTACAAGGACTATCTGCTGGAGGGGGTGGATGAGTTCAGCCGGAAGGGGAAGGCGGACAGGCAGAAGTGGGCCAGTTTTTCATCGCGGGTCCATTATATACAGGGCGATTTTATGCAGAAGGAGACGTATACGACGCTGAAGGCAGGGATCAAGGAATTTGAAGAGCGTGAGCAGCAGCGGGGAGTCCGGATGTTCTATCTGGCGGTGGCACCGCGGTTCATCGAGGTGATCGCCGATTCGCTGTGCGTGCAGAAGCTGTGCAACAGGGATGCGTTGGACCGGATAGTGGTCGAAAAGCCCTTTGGCACGGACCTGGATTCTGCGCGTAAGCTAAACCGGTATATGAACAAGCGCTTCAAGGCGAAGCAGATGTATCATATCGATCACTATCTGGGAAAGGAGATGGTGCAAAATATAATGGCGTTCCGTTTTGCGAATTATGTTTTTGAGCCGCTGTGGAACAACAAATATATCGATCATGTCCAGATAAGCGTGGCGGAGGAGGTCAGCGTGGGCAGCCGGGGTGGCTATTATGACAGCAGCGGGGCTTTGCGGGATATGATACAAAATCACCTGTTGCAGCTGTTGTGCATCGTTGCGATGGATTGCCCGAAGGCGTACGAGGCCGAGGCGATCCGGGATGCGAAGGTGAAAGTATTGAAGAATATCCGGCCGTATACCTCGCAGAGTGTTTTTAAGGAAGTAGTTCGTGGTCAGTACACGGCCGGCGAGATCCATGGAAAGTCCCAGGTCGGTTACCGGCAGGAGGCGCAGGTAGCCGCCGATTCCACTACCGAAACCTTTGTTGCGGCGCGGATGTTCATCGACACCGAGCGGTGGAAGGGGGTGCCTTTCTTCCTGCGTACGGGCAAGTGTATGCCTCGTCAGTCCTCTGTCATCATGATCCAGTTCAAGGATTCTCCGCACAAGATCTTCAAGGATGATCTCATGCCGAACCAGCTGATCATCAGCATTCAGCCAGAGCTGGAGATCGGGCTGATGTTCGAGGGGAAGGTGCCTGGTCTTCATATGACGCTGGAGTCGGTAGAGATGGATTTTATGTATAAGGACAATCTCAAGGAGTCGCTGCCGGAGGCGTATGAGGCTTTGTTGCTGGACGTGCTGGAGGGGGATGCCACGCAATTCATGCGCGACGACCAGATCGAGGCGGCGTGGAAGGTGGTGATGCCCATTCTGAATGCCTGGCAGAAGTTTCCGAAGAAGGGGCTTTTGACCTATGAGGCGGGCAGCTGGGGGCCGAAGGCGGCCAGTGCGTTGCTGAAGCCGTTTGCGAAGGACTGGTTCAAGCTGAACCATGAAGATGGGGTGGGGCATTCGCTGTCGGAGCCGGAGAAGAAGGCCCAGCTTGTGGCAGCGAGTTAAGGTGAATCTATTCCAATTGAAATTAGGGGAAGGCAGGTGGTACTTAAAAACCCGCCACGGGGCGGGTTTTAGAGATAAGGCCTAAAAAAACGGGTCAGTAACCCTGGTTTTGGGCCAGGTTGCTATTCAGCTTTATTTCATTGAAGGGGATCGGCCAGATCCAGCTGCGGGAGTCGGGTCCGACTGAACAGATATTGGAGAGTGAGCCGCCTGCGCTGCCGCATTCGTCGCGGGAGACGGTCCTGCTCGTCCGCTTGAGGTCGAACCAGCGGTGGCCTTCTCCGATGAGCTCGAGCCGGCGCTCGGTAAATATGGCGTTGAAGACGTTGGTGCCAGTTTCGGAGCCGGTGGTGGCGGCCCGGGCGGCGCGTAGTGTATTGAGGTCGTCGAGGCCTGCTCCGGGAGAAAGACGGTATTTGCATTCGGCCCGGATGAGGTACATTTCGCTGGTGCGGTAGACCTTGAAGTTGCGTGTGCCTATGTATTTATAGAGCAGGGTCCGGCTTATGTTGCCCGTGCCGGGGATGTCGCGGCGGATGACATTGGTGTCGTTGCGGATGCCGCCGGCGGAAGAATAGACGAGGTCGCGAAAATTATTGGCGACGCGATAGGCGGCGTGGAGGCCGTTGTTGCATACGCCGGGGCGCATGGTCTGGTCGTTGGGTATCTGCCAGACGATCTCGGCGGTGGTATTGTCCAGCCATATCTGCGGGTAGTCGGTGGTGTTGGCGAGGGGTATTTTCCCGATGACGACCGAGGCGTCGGCAGCTGCCTGGGAGTACTGCCCGTTGTATAAGCCAATTCTTGCCAGCATGGCGTGTATACAGGTGGAATCGATCAGGAAGCGGTTGGGGTTGCTGACGTTCCCGTACTGGCGGTATAGGGCCAGCGCGCTGTTGAGGTCGTTGTAGATGCTGTCGTAGCAGCGCTTCACGAAGAGCCGGGAAGGTTTGGCGACCAGCGGATTGTCGGGGCTGAAGACCGTGACGTAGGGCACGCCCAGGCTGTCCGAATTGCGCTGATAGGACTGGGCGTAATAGCGCAGCAGGTCGAAATGGCAGTGGGCCCTTAGCGCCCTGGCCTGCGCCTCCAGCTGAAAGGCGCTGACGGCGGTGGCTCCCGACTCGAAGCCCTTACAATTCTGGATGACGTTGTTGGCTGCACTGATGACGACATAGGCCTGTGAGAAGGTGCCGCTGATGATCGCATCATCGGCAGAATATTGCCATCTCGAGGCATTCTCCCAGTCGCCGAGCGATTCGTATGCCTCGATGAAATCGTCGCCCATGATATCGGGGAGGCTGCTCCAGGCCATGGCGGCTCCGCCGCTGCCACCGTAATACTTGCTGCTTTGCAGGTCGCCATAGGCGCCGGCCTGAACGGCAGTGAGGTCGTCGAAATTATTGATGTCTGTATGTATCGTTTGGGGCGAAGTGTCCAGGGTTTTTATACAGGAAGAGAGGAACAGGGTACCAGCGAGGATCGTCAATTTTAATACAGAGCGGTGTAGCATTATGAATGAGTTTATCAGGTTAGAAACTAATGGTCGCGCCAAGGGTATATGACCTTAATGGAGGATATTGTGCGCCGGTGATGTCGGCATTTGAATTAGAGGTGCTGCTATTGGCGTTGGAGACTTCCGGATCGAAGGCCTGCAGCTTGAAGAGCGTCAGCAGATTCTGTCCCTGCACAAACAGCTGGAAGGAGTTAATCTTCAGCCTTCTGCAGTACTGTTGGGGAAGACTGTAGGTAAGCATGACGTTGCGCAGCCGCCAGAAATTATCGTTCTCCAGGTACCGGGTGGTATTCTGTTTGAAGGGGTCATTCATGCTGGGGAAATTGGTGATCTGTCCCGGCTTTGTCCAGGCATTCAGGCCGTTGGTGGAAAAGCCTGCGCTGGAATAGCCTGGGATCTCGACCTGTGTCCTGGCGTAGTTGTACACGTAATTGCCGTAGGAGTATACCCAGAGGAAACTCAGGTTGACTGTTTTGTATCTGAGGCTGTTGTTGATGCCACCGTTGAATGGCGCGTCGCTCGTGCCGAGTGTGACGCGGTCATTGGGATCATAGGTGTGGGTGGTTGTCTTTCCGTCTGCTTTCAGGTAAATGGCGCTGCCCGCCGCCGGATCGACGCCCTGGAACCGGTCGAGGTAGAAGCTGTTGAATGGTTTTCCCACTTGTAGTATCTGGTATTTGTGATACAATTGGGACTGCTGGCCCTGGGGGAGGGAGAGTATGGTATTTCTGTTGAGGCTGTAGTTGGCGGCGAGGTTCCATTCGAAGTCGCTGTTGCGGACGACGGCGAGATTTACGCTGGCTTCAAAACCACGGTTACGCATACTGCCGGCATTGCCCATCACCTGGCCTGGTCCGCCGCTGGTGGCAGGGGCCGTCAGGCTGAAGAAGAGATTGTTCGTAATCGAATTATAGAATTCGAGGTTGGTGGTGATACGGTTCTTGAACAAGCCCAGCTCGAAGCCGGTGTTGAATGTGCTCCGGGTCTCCCATTTCAGGTTCTTGTTACCAAAGGCCGATATGCCCAGCGACGGACCTCCTCCGAATGTTCCGGAGGAATACTGTTGCAGGTAAGGGAAATCTCCGATCCCCTCCTGGTTGCCGACGGTGCCGTAGCTGGTCTTTATCTTGAGCAGGCTGATGATGGGATCCTGGCGCAGGAAATTCTCTTCGGACAGGAGCCAGGCTCCGCTGATGCCTCCATAGTTGACCCAGCGGTTATCCGGGGACAGCCGGGAGGACCCGTCCCTTCTTATGGAGCCGCTCAGCATGAATTTGTGCATGTACACATAATCGACGATGCTAAAAAAGGAGACGAGGCCATAATCCGGTGTGAAAACAATATTATTGACCACCGGGATATAGCCGTTGGTAGTGGTCCCGGCCACCAGTCCTGCTGCGTTGGGGTAGGGATTGAGCAGTCCAAAGGCCTGGTATCCGAACCCGGAGGTCTGGGTGCGTACGGTCTCGTGATAGAGGGATGCGGTCAGGTCGTGCTGTCTGCCGGCGCCAAAGACATGTTTGTAGGAAAGGGCGTTGGTGACGGTGTAGCGGAATTGTTTGGTCAGCAACTGGCTGATATTGCCCTGACCCCACATGGGGGATGTCGACTGGCCATCGTGTTCGGCGGCCTGTGTGCCGTTGTTCGTGATAGAGAAGGTTTCGGTCTGCGAATAGTCCCCGCCGAAATTACTGCGCCAGCTGAGGCCTTTCAGCATGGGGAATTTATATTCTACAAAACTGTTGCCATAAGCCTTGGTATAATAGGTATGGCCCATGTTCGTGTTGACGTCTTCAAAAGGATTGGTCCAGTTGCCTACTCCCTGGATGCTCTTCGTATATTTTCCAGTCGACGTATAGGGGACCTCGTAGGGTAGGGCCCAAAGGATCGTGTTCAGCGGGGTAAAGTTCTCGTTACCTTCCCTGGTATTTCGGACCTTGCTCCATCCCCCGGATATATTGGTACCGAACTTAAAATTGTTGGTCGTGTGTTCGATATTGAACCTGGCGGTGTATCGTCTCATGTTGGTATTCAGCAGGATGCCGTCCTGGTCGAGGTAGGAGAAGGAGCTGAAGTATTTTGTCTTGTTATTGCCGCCGCTGAATGACAGCTGGTGCTCCTGCATCCGGGCGGATCTGAACAAGGCGGTCTCCCAGTCAAAGTTGATCTTTCTAAGGCTGTCTGCCTGGGCATCCGTCCAGCTATAGGGGTTGCCGGCGATATTCATTTCAAAGTCGACGTGCTGTGGACCGTTCATGGTCTTTAGCTTGCCGGGCGGCAGTTTTGAGAAGCCCGTTTGTCCGGTGTAAGTGACGATCAATTGTCCTTCCCGGCCTTTTTTTGTGGTGACCACGATCACGCCATTAGCGCCGCGCGACCCATAGAGGCTGGTTGATGCTCCGTCCTTCAGGACAGTGACGCTTTCAAAATCCAGTGGGTTCATGGCCTCGAAATCCCTTGCCTGGAGCTGGATACCGTCGACGATATACAAGGGATCGGTGGATCCGTTGATAGAGCCTTTTCCTCTTATCACGACGTCGGAAGGTCTTCCCGGCTGTCCGCTGCCGGTCTTTATATTCAGTCCGGGAGTCTGTCCCTGCAACAGCTGATCGAAGGAGGCGACAGGCTGGACTGCGACGTTTTTGATATCGACGGTTGCGGTGGAGCTGCCGCTGAGCTTCCTGGACTGGTTCTGATAGCCCGTGACCACCATTTCGCTCAGGTCGGTGCTTGCTTCGGACAATGTCACCGTGAGCCGTGAGCCTCTGCCGACGGTAATTTCTTTCGCGCCGAAGCCGACCATGGTAAAAATGAGGACGGAGCGCTCGTCTTTGACCTGGATTATGAAGTTGCCTTCGGCGTCTGTGGAGGTGCCTTTTTTTAGACCTTTACCGGTCACGGAGACGCCTTGTAAAGGTTTGCCGAGGCTATCCGTCACTTTGCCCCGGATCTCTATAAGGTGTCTGGCGGGCACCGTATCGGCGGCATTGGCTACCGATGGATCGGGACTGCTCTTCAGCTTGAGCACGATGGTATTCTCTACGATGGACCAGGTGAAGGGCTGGTCGTGGAAGCATGCCTTTAGCGCTTCGTCCAGGGTAGCGTTGTGTACACTGATGGAGACTTCTTTCGCATTGTCGAGGATCGACTCTGCGTAGACGAAGGTGTAGCCGGTCTGTTTGCGGATATCGTCAAAGACCTTGCTGACCGGCGCTTTCTTTTCGGAGATGTTGATGCCCTGGCCGAATCCCCGGGCGGATAGCTGGATGGAGGTTAATAAAAAAATGAGAACGGTTAGCTTCATCGCAGTGAGTGGCTGGTGTGTCATATTGCAATGTTGGTTTGGTTGTATTATGGGAACCGCTTCCGCGGTTCCCGGATGGGCATAAAATTTCCCTGAGCCGATGATGTGGCCTGGCTTTATGAAAGAGGTTTAATGGTCAAGGCATTACTGTCACCTTATTTCCTGAAATAGTGAAATGGATCTTGTCCGTCATCTCCAGTATCCTCAGTACCCTGGAGAGGGGGATATCCCGGTTGATCTCCACATGGAATCTTTCGTTCGTGACGTTGTTAAAGACGAGCTCCAGACCGTACCATCTTGAAAGCTCGCGCATAACAGTCTTTATATCTGCGTTTGAGAAATTGAAATAGCCGTTCTTCCATGCCATGACCCTTTCCAGGTCGGCGTTGTTCAGGACGTCGATGCTTTTCTGTGGGTCCATGATGGCCATCTGTCCGGCTTTGATGAGGCTGTTGTCTTTGTTGGTGGAGACTTTGACTGAACCCTCCAGCAGGGTGACCTTTATCGGGCCTTCTTCGTCGTAGGCGTTGACGTTGAAATGGGTGCCCAGTACCTTGACGCTGTTCTCGCCTTTGTTGACGATGAACGGGTGGAGCTTGTCCTGGGCCACTTCGAAGTAGGTCTCGCCGGTGACCTCGACTTTTCTGTCGGGTCCGTTGAAGGCTACGGGATAGTGGAGGGAGGAGCCGGCGTTCAGCCAGACCTTTGTGCCGTCCGAGAGGGTAAGGTGTGCGATCCGGCTGCCTCTTGGGACTGTGAGGGTATTGTAGACGGTGGTTGAGGGGGTTGCCGCGGTTGTGGGGGTAGCCGCGGTTGAGGTGGTAGCCCCGGTTGTGGGAATAGCCCCCGCCTTATAGACGATATCTCCGGCGCCCTGTTTGATGACGGCCGTTGTGTGCTGGGTGGCGATATTGCCTTTGCCGGCGCTGTCGACGTCGATCCTGCTGCCATCGGAAAGGGTCAGTATGGCTTTTGTTGCAGAGGGGGGCGCCACGTCCTTAGCGGCTATGGCTATGGGTGTGGGTTGCTTTCGGAGCAAATAGATGCCGGCGCCGGTCAGGATGGCGAAGATGAGCACAGCTGCGGCCGCGAGGGTGTATGCTCTATTCCTTTGTCTGATGTGACGGACGGGAGGGGGTAAGATAGCCCCGAGTATCTGGTCGGCTTTTTCGGCCGGGAGGGTCTGCCCCGGTTGGAAATCGCGCCAGGCCTGCTCCATCATTGAGTGGAGCTGTTCCTCGTTGGTGTCGTTGAGGATCCATTGGGCCAGTAATTCCTTTTCCGCCGGAGTGATGGAGCCGTCTAACAGACGCTGGATCAGGTCGGCAATTGATAGATCGGGCATAATAATAGGACTAATGGGAGAAAAAATATTCCTACATGCCGGGGAAGTTTTTTTGGGAATTTTTACAAGAGGGGGGTGAGCAGCATACCGATAATTATCATCTCTATGTGCTGCAACAGCTGTTGCCGGATGGTGTAAAGCGCGCGGGTCATGTGGTTTTTGACTGTCGACGAAGATATTTTCAATTGCTGCGCTACTTCTTCGTGTTTTAGTCCCTGCAGGTGTGTCAGTGTATACACCAGGCGTTGCTGGGTGGGTAGTTTGTGCAGGATGGCCTGGAATTCCCGGTTCAGCTCCCGATGGGCCACGGAGTCCTCTTCTGCCGGCTCCGGCGCCTTCTTCAGTTCGGAGAGGATCAGCGTCTCCTGGGCCATGCGTTTCATTCCCGAGATGGCCTGGTTGCGGGACATCTGGTAGATATATGCGTCGAAATGATGGATGGAAGGGAGTGTGGCGCGGTTGGTCCATATCTTCATGAATGTGTCCTGGAGCATGTCTTCGGCCATTTCTGAGGAGTGTGTTATCCGGAGTATGAAGAAGTAGAGCTTATCCCGCCAGGAGTGAAAAAGAACTTTGAAGGCCGATTCGTCGCCCTGGGCAATTTTTAGCAGTAGTTCGTGGACGTTTGTTACCGGTTGCATTTCGGGGGACCTCGAATTAAAGATAGAAATGATATTCAAAAAAAAGAATTAAATGTCAAGGCATGTGGGGCGCCTCTGTTAAGAAATTGATACGAAATCTACCTGTTTATTTTTCAGTTGGTTATAAAGGGTGTGTATATTTGACTGATCGGAACTTATTGCCATATGCAGGATACTATTATAGAAAACTTACGGCGGCATATCGAGCCGACCGGAGAAGAAATGGAGATCTTTTTGTCCCTGGCGCTTTCCAGGACTGTCAGAAGAAAGGAATTTTTGTTGAAGGAAGGGGATGTGGCGAGATACCAGTTCTTTGTGCTCAGCGGTTGTCTGCGGACCTATACTATTGATCCGGGAGGCAAGGAGCACGTCTTGATGTTTGCGCCCGAAGACTGGTGGTGCAGCGGCGATCTGTTCAGTTATTTTTCGGGGCAGAAGAGCGTCAATAATTTAGAAGCGCTGGAAGTTACATCCCTATTGCAGATCAGCAAGGACAATCTGGACATTTTATACCAGCGTGCGCCGAAGTTCGAACGATTTTTCAGGATATTGTTTCAAAA
>Ga0105239_10003865_pt1 | contig 18176 bp, 13 predicted proteins | sample KBSC44metaG_FD_92761 | JGI IMG/M metagenome (GOLD analysis project Ga0105239, IMG submission 92761) | Corn rhizosphere microbial communities from Kellogg Biological Station, Michigan, USA - KBS C4-4 metaG | ecosystem: Host-associated > Plants > Roots > Rhizosphere > Soil | place: Michigan, USA...
CCATAATTAAACCAATCGAAACCTAAAGCGGGTAAGCCATTTTTTATACGGTGATTATCGGTTCTCACAATGACTGTATTTACACCGTCTTTCAGCAAACGAGTAACTTCAAACTGAAACGATGTGAATCCTCCTTCATGTGTGCCCAGTTTTATTCCATTTAAAAAAACATCTGCTGAATAATTAACTGCACCGAAGTATAAGAAATATCTTTTCCCTTGTTTTTTAATTTGTTGAAATTGCTTTTTGTACCAAACTATACCTTCATAAAAACTAAGTTCGCACAACTGCGAATTAAAATCTCCGGGCACTTTTAATATGGGTCCTCCATCAAAAGAATACTCCGCAAAATCTTTTTTTGCCTCCAGCTTTTTCTCAAGCCAAACCTGCTTTCCGTCCCCCGCTCCAACCGGATCAATAATCACCTGCCAGTTTCCATTCAGCATTATCCTGTCACGCCCGGCAAAATTGATCATTGCTGTTTGACTATAACAGTTATGTAGCCATGCAAATAATAAGATAACAATTAAAGTAACCTGTCTTGTTTTTAATATCATAGTTTATAAAGATGAAAAGTCAAACTACAACAACTATACACGACCCGCATAATTACAATCACTCCTTCCACACCGATACTCCTGCAGGCTTCAGTGTGTTATCGCCAATAATTTTTGTGGCATTGGCCGGAAATTTCATCGTATAATTATCAGAAGAATAATTGACAGCAATATAAAAACCATCCCGCCAATACACATACACTCCGGGAGGGTAATTTTCTGTTGTTGCCCCCGCCTGCGTATATACCTGGTTCATTATTTCTGTTTCCAGTTTAGCATCATTGGTATTTACACCTATGTATATCAAACTTCCTTTACCGATTTTTCTTTTAACAACCGCAGCTTTGCCTTTGTAAAATTGGTTGTTGTATGTAGCCAGTACCTCGGTGTTGTTTCCCGGCTCCAGTAAATCTGCCCAATCGTTCCACGAATAATGAGCATCATTCATTAAAATATCTCCTTTATGATTGGCAGAAAGCATATCTGTCGCATTTATACTTGCGCCAATAAGGCTGGCAACAGGAGCAGCAATGTTCCCTTCCCAAAAATGACCCATACGATTTTTCGTGCCGGTTCGGCAAGTGATTATTAAATGCCCTCCGTCAGAAACATATTTATTCCATTTTTCTATCAATGCCGAATCAACCATTTCATAAGCCGGAACAATTACCGTTTTATATTGTGATAAATCTGCTTTTTCATCAACGATATCAACTGGCGCTCCTAAAGATTTTGCGATTTCTAAAAATTTAACCGGATAATTCCATGTATCCCATTGATAGGTTTGTCGCTGCCTGTCTATTGTCCAGAAATTTTCAAGATTCCAGACAATAGCTGTTTTTCGGGCTGCCAGTTTTTCGGGCATTGTAGCATTGGGTTTATACAGGTTCCGCAGTTGTTTTATCTCTTTATTGAACTGAATATAATCCTCTCCACCTGGCGACGGCGTTACGCCATCTGTTTTAATTACGCCGGAATGATATTGTTCTGCACCATATAGCACCTGGCGAAAGCGATAGGAGCAGGCTATTTTTCCACCCGCAGCAAAGCTGTGATATAACCACATGCGTACTGTACCTGGTAATAATAAAGGATTATAACTACCCCAGTTTACCGGGCCGGGCTGCATTTCCATTACACCGGTAATGCCACCAACCTGCTTGTACCACTCGGCTGCAAAAAGAACAGTTTTGCTGTTTCCAAGCCGGAATCCATCCGGCCCAATATTGTCGCTTCCTCCGTTTGGATAGGCGGTATAAGTAGCAAAATCGAGTTTATTTGTTCGAATGGCATCGGCTCCTGTACAAATAGCCGTATAATTAGTTGTTGTAAATTGTTCTTTCGAACAATATTGTTTTAAAATACCGGCCTGAGAGTCTAGAAATTCAGCCTGGCTATCTGCCAAATACCTTTTTAAGTCTAATAAGGCATGCGGGTTGTTTCCCCACCAGCCTACGAGATTGATATTCGGAATTACCACCTCTTCAAAATTGCTGAACCATTGGCTCCAAAATGCAGTACCCCATGCCGCATTAAGCTGATCGATAGTTTTATATTTTTTCCTGAGCCATAGTCTAAATGCTGTTTGAGACGAAGGACTATAATCTGTAATGGCCGGCGGTTCATTGTCTATTTGCCAGCCGATGATGTGTTTGTTTTTTCCGTAACGTTTTGCGAGTTCGGTTACAATTCTATTTACAAAGTACCTGTATTTTTTATTTGTAATAGACTCCAGACCCCTTGTTCCATTTTCAGCACGGATATAATGGCCATCCATAATAAAGGTTTCAGGATACTTGAGCCGCATCCACGTTGGTGTTGTAGCGGATGGCGTGCACATGACTACTTTTAGATTGTTTTTTTCGCATAAACTCACCACTTCATCTAACCATGCAAAATCAAATTTTCCTTCCTGGGGTTCCATTTTATACCAGGCAAATTCTGCAAGATGTACAAATTCAAATCCCATTTCAGCAATCTTTTTAATATCTCTTTCCCACTGGTCTTGGGGCCATTGCTCAGGATAATAATAAATGCCACTTGTAATTAGTTTGTTATCAGAAAAGAAACGTTGTCCGCCAGTTTGTGCATAAGCTGAAAAAACAAAGAGGCCCACAGAAATAAAAGCAATAATTCTTTTCATATAATCTTTTATTGGTTTATTTTATAAATACACTCCATCAATTGCCATGACTTATTCTAGATTAAAATCAACTATCCATCATAAATAACTTTGATAGCGTTTATAGAGATTTAATCGTGGCGCATTCATTTTTTGTTGAATACACTATGTACTATTGCTTATTTATTTCAGTGGAGCCCGAGCCTATTCGCCATTTAAAATATCTATCCAAAACTTTTAAAGCCTCTGCATCCGGAACCGAACCAGTGTGCGGTGTCTCAGAAAAATACATTACAACGGGTTTCTTGTTGGTAAATGCGGGCCATTGGGGTAAAGCACCGCCATTGGGATTGCCATACTTTACAAAATTTATCCAGTAATCGCCCATCGCTTCTGAAATGACCAGGTCTGATTTACTCGTTTGTGGATTGGATGTATCCAAATGCTGGAAAACATAAGATACATCCTGGGCGTGTGGCGAACCATGATCAAACTCAGGGGAAGTTTCGGGACGAACTGGGTGCTGATCGAAAAAATAATAATACACTTTCGATTTACCTGTACGGGATTGCAGGTTTGCCCATGTGTAGTTATGCCATCCAAAAGCTGCATCACGTGATAAATTGCGTGCAGAGCGTAGTACCAAAGAATCACCAACAGGATAAGCTTTTAGCAAGTCGTCTGCGAATATTCCATAACGTTTTTTCACAGCATCTATGCACTCACGTGGTGTTTTTCCCGGTGAGAAACTTAATCCTTCATCAGAGTTATAACCTATAAGTACAGGTACATCATTGTGATCACCCTTATCATATAATTTACATTGTACATCGGGAATAATATAGCCATCAACGATGGGCCACGAGCTGCCTACGCCCCAACCCATGGGTAATTTATCGGCAGGTAAATTGCGAAGTTCCTCAATGGTTGATACACCTGCATTTTTTAAGTATCGCTGCCCATCTTCCTCGGCCAGTTTTAAGTCCCTCATATTCTCACCGGGATATGTAATTGAAGAAATTGGTCCAAAGGAGCCACCACTTTGCGATATAGCTCCGCGAAAAAGGCTTTTAGCCAACGGTGAGACGCATAACATGCTAACTGAAATGCCACCTGCAGATTCTCCGAATATGGTTACTTTTTTGCGGTCTCCACCAAAATGAGCAATATTATTTTGTATCCATTTCAATGCGGCAATTTGATCGAGCAATCCATAGTTCCCGGAAACCTGATTTTTACTTTCGGCGCTCAATACAGGATGAGCAAGGAAACCTAAAGGACCTACCCGGTAAGTAATAGTTACAAAAACAACGCCCTTGTGTGCTAACAAACTTCCATCATACCAGGGGTCAGCAGCCGAACCGGAGCTAAAGCCGCCACCATAAATCCAAACCATGACCGGTAGCAATTCTTTATCACTCTTTGCGGGTGTCCAGATATTCAGGTATAAACAATCTTCGCTTTTTCCGGCAGCAGGATTTCCCTGTTGCATTGGTGATGGCGCAAAATGCTCAGCAGATCTAACACCATTCCAGGCAGTGGCTGACTGAGGCGCTTTCCACCTTAACTGTGCTACAGGGGGTGCGGCAAATGGAACACCTCTAAATATTGTTAATCCATTTTCTCCGGTTCCTTTCAACCATCCTTCTGCTACTTTCACTTGCAGTGGAAACTGGGAAAATGTTTCAGTGCCTGCTAATGCCAGCAGACATATTAAAAGTAATTTAATACAGCGGATCTTATTCATCGGTAAATTATTTTAGTTTAAGCATCATCAAATAATGGCTTTTAATTTGAAGATGGCATAGAAGTATTTCATAGTATTCATTTTGTTTTATTTATCAGTCCATTCATCATCAACCATTTTTCACAGGCGCTTGTCCATGTAGATTCTGAGTTGGCTGAACGTCCCATCCCATAACCATGACCTCCTGTTTGATATATATGCAATTCGCAGGCAACTTTGCTTTGCTTTAAAGCCATTGCATAATTGATGCTATTTACAACCGGTACTGCATCATCGCCAATGGAGTGAATTAAAAATGCAGGAGGCGTAGCACTGTTAACGTGTAATTCGTTTGAATAGTAGTTTACTAATTTGCCGGATGGCGTTTTACCCAACAGACTATACCGCGACCAGGTGTTGGTTGTTGCCGAATCCATCGTTATAACGGGGTAAATCAATAATGAAAAATCGGGTCTGGCACTGGTTGTATCCGTTGTTTCATAAACTTTATCCTGGTAATGCACCGATAAAGAACTCGCCAGGTGTCCACCGGCGGAAAAGCCCATGATACCTATTTTTGAAGGATTGATGTTCCATTTTTTAGCCTGCTTTCTTACTATCCTCATTGCCTGCTGCGCATCCTGCAACGGGGCAATACTTTTGTCTTTCATAGTAGCATCATTGGGCAATCGATAATTTAAAACAAATGCCGTAATGCCTAAACTATTCAGCCAATGAGCAACATCTTTCCCTTCATGTTTAATGGCCAGCAAAGCATAAGCTCCTCCCGGACAAATGATGACAGCCGTGCCATTTGATTTATTTGTTTGCGGTAAATACGCTTCAAGTGTTGGAACTGAAACATTAGTCATCTTCACCCAGCCACCCGATGAATCAATAACCTGATGAACTGACGGATTCGCAATGGAATTTGGCACTTTACCGTTCCAGATATCCATCACTTTATCTTGTCCGTAAAGATGGCCAAAAACTAAGGCAATAAAACTTACTCCCAATAAAAATTTCTTCGAGATCAATTTTTCAATATTTAAATTTTCAATTAATTTTTTTTATTACCCCGGCAAATCCTCCCCTGGCAAGGCAATCAACTTTTACAGTATCTCCCTTTTTTATTTTTATTTTTTCTGATGAAAACGATTTGTCATCTATTCCATCTTTTATTAATTGCAGTTCATAATTTCCTTCTTTCAGAAAATTAAAATGTAAAACCAATGTTTGCTGACTATCCTTGCCATTCAACCCGCCAACATACCATTGGCTATTTTTTCTGCGGGCAATAATTACTTTTTCTGCGGGATAACCATCAATCAATTTTGTATCATCCCATGCTGTTGGAAAATTTTCTAAAAAACCTTTTTCCTCTTCAGGCAATGATTGATACGCATCCGGTTTATCAGCAAAATGTTGCCAACCCGATTCAAACACCATTGATAAAGCCAGCTCATGTGCGTAGCTTGTCAAGTGCGGATAGCGTGTGTTTGAGAAGGTAACGGGTGTATAATCCATGGAGCCTGCAACATTTCGTGTAAACGGAAGTGTTGCATTATGCGCAGCAGCTTTATTGGTTAAGCCAGATGTATTGTTGTACCATTCTGCACCATAGACAGCCTCTGTTGTCATTAAATTTGGATAAGTACGCTGCCAGCCACGTGGCACTGTTGCACCGTGAAAGTTTACCATCAAATGATACTTTGCAGCATCTTTCAAAATGTCTAAATAATATTTCATCATATCTTGTTGATCACCGGCAAAAAAATCAACCTTAATCCCATAAACGCCAATATTGCGAAGCCACGAAAATTCTTTTGCTCTTTTTTCGGCAGTGTTCAAGCGGTGAAATGGCGTAGCATATTTAAACCAGTCGTTTGAGTTATTGGAAGTATCAACTGCGTTGGTAGAAGAATTATACCAAACCAATGGTTTAATGTTTTTGCTTTTTGCATAATTAACTGCATCAACTATATTTCCACCATTGCTCATTACATCCCATTGCCAATCTATTAAAATATAAGGCCAGTGCATGGCAACAGCACCATCAATATACTCCACAACTTTTTTATAGTCTTTCGATCCGTTGTTGTTGGCCCAATATATCCACGATACGGCACCTGGTTTTATCCAGGAAGTTTCTTTTAATTGATTGGGTTTGCTTACATCGGTGATTAAAGTAGATTCAACAATGTCACTCAGTTTTCCAATGCTAAGCGTATGCCATTGCGAAGTCCAGGGCAATGTTGTAATGACACCAGTTTGCGGAAATTCTTTTCTTGGAGATGGGTAAGTTACTTTGTATTGATTTTTATTTTGAAGATTACTGAGTTTGGCAGCGCAATTATTTTCACTGATATCCGCTTCTGAAATCAAAACATAAACGGGTTGATTGTTTACCTGATACAATGCCGGGAAGCCCCATTCATGTTTGTTTCTGTCGTTATCCTGACCTGTAGTATTTAGTGGATAAAAATTTTCATAAGCCGGTTCGAAAGGCTGCATCCAACGTTTTGTGTTATCGGGTAAATTATAAGTGGTTGCTTCGTCAATAATATTTTTTTGTGTAATTGAATAATTAGGGAACTCATATCGAAAAGCAACACCATCATTGTATACCCTGAAAATAATATTCAAAAGTTGATGATTGGAATTTTGAAAGCTGAATGTTTTTTCTGTGCCAAAATTTTCGCACTGCAGGCGTTTGCCGCAGATCATTTGATATTTATCGTGAATTGAAATTGGTTTTGATTCTTTGATCAATTGAAGATTGTTTACAAATTGCTCATCGGTACGATTAATACCTAATAGCGAAGCAGGTAATACTTTTACAAAGCTGTTATCCATTTTACATAAAGTTGTAAACTGAATTTGCTGAGCGTTTTTACCAGGCAAACTCACAACAACTTTTATTTTTCCGTTGGGGGAAAATAATTCCTGCGCATGCAAATCAACCTTTATTAAAAAAATGGTGACATACACCAATATGTGTTTCATTTACGTTTATTTTTTCTTGTTAAGAAACCATCGCAGTGCAACATTTGCAAAAGCTGTAAGACCCAAAAACAGGCGCCAGGCAATTCTTTTCATTCCCGAAAATCTTAATTGGATTTAACGATTTTAAAAACCAGGGCAATTTTATCAGGAATGATTTGAGGCTTTTGAATCACTACTATTTCGTTTTCTTTTTTCCATTTAATCACCTCATTGCTGCCAAGCACTTTTATTGATTTTATTTTTTCGCTTCCTAACGCTTTAATTTTTATTTCTTCTGCAGGCTCTCCCAACACGGTTGCATATAAAATATTTTTATTGTGGGCAAAGCGGATATCTTTTTCAGAAAATTTTGTCTTGCCTTCATTGAAACCCGCATGGTCAATCGGATTCGTAGATTCAGCCGTGGGACCTTCACCAAAAATTTTCCAGGGTCTGGTATTAAAAATACTTTCTTTGTTGATGTCCATCCAATGCGCAATGCCATTTAATATTTCCACTTCCCTGTCATCAATGGTTCCATCGCCCCGCACAGGAATATTCAATAATAAATTCCCGTTTTTGCTAACAATATCTATCAACATTGTAATCACTTCTTTGGCCGATTTATAGTTGTTATTAGTAAACCGGCTCCGGTTGTAATGCCAGTCGCCAATGCAACTGCAGGTTTGCCAGGCATGCGGCTGCAGTTTATCGGGTGCACCTCGTTCCACGTCCCACACCATGCATTTTTTTTCTTCGTTAGATAAAATTTTGCCAAACAGTACGCCCTGCAATTTCCCTTTATGTGTTGCCATGTTATGGTTATAATAATGTGCAGCTAATTTCAAACCGGCATCACTAACAGGGTAGAGTGGGAGTTCTGTATCATCAAAATATAGCAGGTCGGGATTGTATTTATTGATTAAATCCATTGTACGGTTATAAAATTTTTGGCAATATTCCTGCGAAGGAATGGAGCAACCATTGTTCCATTCCCATCCATAGCCGGTGCTTAGCGGATGATTTTGCGCATACAATTCCTGCGGATCAAGCCCGTCCCACCAGGTTCCTTTACCATCGGCCTTTGTAAGTTTACCGTCATAAGGGATGTTCTTATATGGTCCTGTGGTATCTGCTTTCTGCGCTGTTTCATACCACATCCATGCATGAGAAGCATGCACGCTTAATCCAAATGGTAGCTTATTTTTTTTTGCTGCTTTTGCCCAACCGTCAATAATATTCTTTTTAGGGCCAACGTGGGTTGTATTCCACTCCTGATATTTACTATCCCACATATCCAGATTGTCGTGATGATTAGCCATTGCAAACAAATACTGGGCACCCGTGCGTTTATACAAAACAACTAATTTTTCGGGATCCCATTTTTCAGCTTTCCATTCGTTTATTACATCTTTAAAACCAAATTTTGATGGGTGACCATATTTAGCAAGATGTGAGTTGTATTGCCAACCGCCCTCTTGATACATACCGCGACCGTACCAGTCGCCCATTTCGGGCTGACATTGCGGCCCCCAATGAGCCCATATGCCAAACTTGGCATTTTTAAACCATTCAGGAACTTTGTACTGACTCAGCGACTCCCAGGTAGGTTCAAATTTACCGGCGGCTATTGGTTCGGTGATTGTTGAAACCTGTATTGCCTGTTTCTGCGAAAACGCAAACGGGTTTACAAATAGCGCAAGAATTGATACTGTAATTAATTTTTTCATTTGTATAATTTTAGTTGGCAGCTTTGTATTGGTTTTAGATTTCGCTGACACCTTGTGACTTATCAACTATCTTTTTCTTCGAGTGTTAATTTGATATCAGCCTATTTATTTCGGCATCATATTTTGAACTTATAGACCGTACGGAAGTACTTTTGGGATTGGGCATTTGCTATTTGTACAGTTGATATTAATACGCTTATAAAATTAATAAGTGCTATTATTTTTTTCTTCTTCATAAGTTGTTTATAGGCTAACGAGACTTATTAAATAAACATCGTTTTCATTTATATCAATCGTTTTAGAAAAACATTGTCGGATTTTATAGTTATTGTGCCGGTTGAAAAGGGCATGCCATTGCTTTGGCTTTTTAACTTGTCTACCTGTTGAGCTGTGCAGGCCTGCCCATGTCCACATAGGCAGTGTAGGAGTCGTTTGCCCGATAACCCACTTTATACTTTCCGGCCGGCACATGGGATAAATTGATGGTGACTTTGTTTTTTGATTTCGCGGGCAAAATCTTTAGTATAATAGTTCTGGTTATTCGTTGAGCCGGGCAGGGTGTAAGTGAAATCCCAAAGCAACATTTGCACATCGCCGCGGGTATTTTTTGTAACCCAACTGCGGCTGTCATTGTTTATTAATTCTGTTTGCCCCAGCTTGTTTAAAAATTGATAAGCAAAAAAAGCAGGCTTGTTGATACCTTGTATAGTAGGCAAACCAAAGCCACCATCAACGGGCGTAAATCTTGGCCCAGGCTCTTCGAACTCCTGTAAAACCGATTCTGTAAAAATGGTAACGCCATCTTTTGCCTGAATATAAGATGGATTTTTCGCGAACACAACATTACAAACAGTAACTAAAAGAAGGCTAAATAAAAGCAATCGTAATTTCATATACAGCAATTCAAACAATGGTTTTATTGCTGTAAAACTATGCAGGCCTAAATGAAATAGAGGGTTGCGAATGTTGCATTCAGGGGTATAAAATGTTGCAAACAATTGAATTTGAACAACCTTTCACTTCAGTGTGTACAAATTACATTCTGCTATTACAGGTTTAAATTGCTTCTGGTTATGGAATCAATGTGGATAAAACAGTAGGATTGACCACTCTTGCCAACATGACTTAACCCCTTGTAAATATGTTTTCAATACAGGTTGGCTCAATTCTATTAATAGGCCTAAAACACAATGCTGATATAAGAAATAGAAGCACATTAATAATTGGCATAGGTGGTCAATCGTAAACGGCAAGCCTGCTCAATATAAAATGGTGCAAGTGGTCAACGGCAATGTTTTTTCCACCCGGGCAGACGGATCTACCCACAGGTTTTACAGTATGTCAGCACAGCTACGCCGGGAAAAGAACCGTTACTACGACATACTCGAAAAGACGCAGAAAGGTGATTTGGATATCACAGCCTGGTTGTGCTGGTTTATGGATTGCCATGGCGCGGCCGTTGAAGCGAGCGGGCAGGAACTGGGCTCCATACTCCCAAAAGCGCATTTCTGGAAAATACATACTTCCGCAAACCTGAACCCAAGACAGCAACTGATGCTGAATAAAATCCTGGATGGTTGGGAGGGTTATATCACCTCTTTCAACTGGGCTAAACAAAAGAATACCTCCTCAGACAGCGCTGTCAGGGATATAAACGACCTGGTGAGTAAGGGGATATTTGCCAAAGGCCCGGCAGGGGGACGAGCACCCGCTATGCACTACAAACAAATTCCATATTTGATCAACTTCGGTAACGCGCTTCTGAATTAAGCATATACCCAACTATATCGAAAATTTTTTGGTATTTTCACTTGCAACTCTAAAGAACTCATTATATCTTTTGTCCCGGTTTCCGTCTTCGGCAAAGTTTTACCCCTAAAAATATTTGACTGCCATGATCCATCAATATCCGCTCATTACATTAGCTGCAATAAGGGAAGATCGTCTGGATACACTAAAACAAAGGTTGGAAACAATAAGAGTGAACCTGCTGGACAGCCAGATGGCAGAAGCGCCCACTGAATTTGGTAAGGTCAGCACCCTTCACTACGGCCGATGGATAATCCTCAGCAGGGAGTCTTTCCGTGATGAACCCGCAGTTCCTGTAGGCATCAGGCTGGTGCTAAGCACTAATTATGATGGGATGGGTGATAATCATGAGGACTACCACCTGACTGAGCTGGTCACTAAACTCTCCACCTATATTGATGATGTGTATGAATGTTGCGTGGGTTACCCGGAACCCGGTGAGCGCACGGAAGAAAGCAGAAAAAACTTTTTAAAAAAGGGGATGATTCCCACCTCCGCTTTTTATAACGGCGCACCTGGCCGGTCAGTCGGGCAGATACACCAGGAAGATGCACTACATCAGCATATCTGGAAATTTCTTACCAGTAAAAAGTGGGACGAACAAACACCTGCCGTGGAGATTCACCGCGCCATCAGGCAGGAAATTGACGCAAGACCTGAGTTTGCCTGGACCAAAGAAAAAGCCGGCGTGCAGGGCATCAAATGGCTGCCCCTTTTAGGCTATGCAGTCCTGTTTATTGTAATGCTGCCACTCATCATTCTCTGGATTATTTACCTGTTCCTTTTTCATGAACTGTGGGATAAAAAAGTTACACTGGCACAGAGTGAGCTGGATGATGCCAAAATAAATGAATTGAAAAAAGTGGAAGATATTTTTCCGCAAAACCAGTTTACACAGGTGGCTGTGCTTAAACCGGGCTTTGCCCGGCAGCTTAATTTCCGGATATGGATGTTACGTACCAGGGTACTTGCGGGTTATGTATTTGTAAAAGGCAAACTGCTTAATATTCCTACCATACATTTTGCCCGCTGGGTGCTGATTGATAAGAACAGGCATGTGCTGTTCTTTAGCAATTTTGACGGCAACTGGGAGCAATATCTCGGTGATTTTATAGACCAGTCGGGCTGGGGATTAACGTCTATCTTCAGCAACACCGTAAAATTTCCGAGGACAAATTTCATGGGTGTGCTGGGTATTGTTCCCGGCATGCCGTTGACTTTTCCGGGAACAAAGTTTGTGTTGACCGGGGGAGCCTATGATGAAGAACACTTTTTAGCCTGGAGCCGCAGTACACAATTGCCTACGCAGGTATGGTATTGTCCCTACCGGCACCTCTCTATAAAAAATATCAACAACAATACAAGTATCCGCAATGAGTTGCGGGAAGACTTAAATGAAGAACAGGCAAAAATATTTTTAAAACGCTTTTAAACTTTGGCATTACCATGACAGCATTAGAGCTTTCAGAAATCCAGGCCTTCCTGCTGAATGAATTTAAAGAGATGGGCTGTTCAAAATATTACCTGATGCAGGTGAAGGATGCTGCGGCAACAAAAAGTTTCCTGGGCGCTGTTGCACACGGCGTCACTTATGCCGGCGCAACTGTGACAAATACCTGTCTTAATATTGGTTTTACCAGCAACGGCTTAAAACAATTGGGTTATAACCCAGCCAATATGCATTCCTTTTCCCGTGAATTCAGGGAGGGAATGGTAACGGAACACCGCCAGCGCCTGCTGGGGGATTTTGAAAGCAGTGACCCATCAAAATGGCAATGGGGCGGGCCTGCCAATGAAAGGATTGACGTGGTGATGATGGTGTTTGGGAAAGATGAGACCACTGCCGGGAATTTTTACCGGGAACTCAAAGAGAAATTTGAACCTGGGTTGTCTATTATTCATGTACTGGATGGTAAACCCCTGCCCAACAACAGGGAGCATTTTGGATTTCGCGACGGAATATCCCAGCCTGTCATAAAGGGCAGCGGTTTTAAACCGGCGGGTAACAACAATGATATTGAAGCCGGGGAATTTGTGCTGGGCTATAAAAATGAATACAATGTTTATCCCGATACCGCTTTACTTAAAGTCACACAGGGAAAAACTGAATTGTTGCCGGATAATGCCGAAGGACTGAAGGATGAGCAAACGAATATCAGGTACAAGGATCTGGGCCAAAACGGAACTTATTTCGTTTTGCGGCAATTGCAACAGGACGTGAATGGCTATTGGGAATTTTTAAAACAGCAGACGGATGCAGGCGCCGACGAAAAAACACGCAATGAGGAAGCCACCATGCTGGCGGCTAAAATGATGGGGCGCTGGCCGGGTGGAGCTCCATTGGTGAAATATGATAAAGACCCTGGTATAGAGGTGGCAGACGACAATTTCAATTACTTTAAAGAAGACACGTCAGGAAATAAATGTCCGTTTGGTGCCCATATAAGGCGCATGAATCCAAGGGATATGTTTGAAGAGTCACCGCAAAAGGTCTCCCTTAATCTTACGCGGCGCCACCGCATTATGCGAAGGGTGCGTTCTTACGGTGAAGACTTTATTGGCTCGGCGGCAAACCACCAGCCCAATGGCGAAGTAGGGCTGTTATTTGGATGCTTTGTTGCCAATATTTCCAAACAGTTTGAGTTTATTCAATACACCTGGGCCAACTCGCCGAAATTCAAACGGCTTTATGCAGACCCGGACCCGTTTATTGGTGTAAGGGAGGACCCGGACAAAAAACTGGAGCAGATATTTACCATACCTGGGGAAACGACCAACCGGGTGATTAAAGACCTGCAGAGTTTTGTGACAGTAAGGGGAGGAGCTTATTTCTTTTTTCCTTCAATCACGGCAATAAAATTCCTGGCAACCATTTAGCGCAGGTGCAATCAATTTACACAACGGATCCAATAAAAAGAACAAGCATAACAAAACAGGTTGTCGATGGGAACTATCAATAATTTACCTGATACTTCAGGTTTTAAAACTGATTTCTGTTATTCAAAACCAGTGCCTACCCTTGTTGGCGGCAATACCGGCGCCGCTTCGGAAATTGCAAGATGGGTACTTGACCGCAATCATATATTGTATGCAAACGAAACACATGCGGCATGGAAGATAGCTTCCCTGGTAGAAAAGCTGACCGGGAGAAAAAGCAAAAAGAACTACCCTGTGCTTCAAATGACCGATGCCTTTATTTATGGTGCCGAAAGCATAGTCATGTTCTGGGAAAAAAGATGCCTGCCTCAGGACAGGTTGTTACCTGCAGATGATGAACAGCTGGATAAGGTTCTTGAACTCTATTACCTGTTTACGGATGATTTTTTTGCCGGGATGGTGGAGAAATATTTTTACAATATGCTTCTGACCTCAAAAGAATTAGCCTCGCATATTTTAAAACAGGATATTCCACCGGGAGAAAAAGATTTCTTTTCACTGAGCTTTTCCGCTATCAGGAAAAAGCTTGCCCTTGACTATGAGCTACAAGAAAACACGTCAGATGAATGCATCGCTGAAATAAGGAAAGTGTTTGAAAAGGTCAATCAGTTACTGGCCGACGGCAGGAAATATCTTACCGGCAATACATTTACGCTGGCGGACCTTGCTTTTGCTGCTGTTGCGGCGCCCATGATACTTCCTGAAGAATATGGCGGTGTGCTGCCCCGCATCAATGACGTGCCGGATACATACCGTGCACATGTAACAGAGCTGAGGGCCACGCCTGCCGGGCAGTTTGTTTTTATGTTATACCAGGCCTGCCGGCCATCCATGTTACCGCAATCTGAGATTCCTGCGGCGCCCGGTTTTTTAAAGAAAGTTATCGACAGGCGTGTTATCAAACTCAAAAAAAAGCAATACAGGACGTTTTATATTTTACAGAAAAAATACCCTGTGTTAAAAATACCATTTACAAAAATAGTGCTGGTGAGCAGGAACAGCCTGTTAACAGACATGATGAAGCGTGACAATGATTTTACGGTGGAAGAAATCAACTCCAAAAAAATGTCGGATCAGAAAGGGGCCTTTTACCTCGGTATGGACAGAAGCAATCCGCAATTTAACAGGGAAAGGGATTTTGTGATGAAAGCCACGAGGAGGGATGATATGAAGATGATCCAGGATTTTGTCCGCTCCTCTTCAGAAGAGATAACACGAAACGCAGGTCGCTATGGCAAGATAGATGTTGCCAACAGCTTATGCAAAGTGGTCCTGGTACGCCTGCTGGATTATTACTTTGGCGTGCCGGCAGAAAATGAGACGGATATGAAACGCTGGCATCGTGCTATTTTTTATGACCTCTTCCTGAATTTCTTTGACAAAAAAGAATTTTTTAAAGCGGCACTCAAAGCCTCCAATGAAAGAAAAGAGCTGCTGCTGAAAATCATTGGAAAAAGAAAACAGGAACTGAAAGAGGGGAAAACACTAGCTGATAATTTACTGAACCGTCTCATCATCATGTCTTATGAAAGCGGCTATGAATGGGTGGATGATGATGTGTTGCAAAGAAATATAGGTGGGTTACTGACGGGTATTTTTGAAACAACAAACAAGGCGGCTGTATTAATCCTCGATGAATTGCTAAACAGGCCAGATGCTTTAAAACACGCCGTCGAGGTCTCGCAGCAATATGATGTAAAGAAAATGTATGGTATCGTAAATGAGGCACTGCGATTCAATCCTGCCCAGCCCGGCGTAATCCGCTATTGCAAAACAGAACAGACCTTAACGGGTAACGGGCCAAAAAAATACACGATTCCGGCAAAAAGAAAAGTGTTTGCCCTTACTTCCGGGGCTATGTTTGACCCGGAGGCCTTTCCTGATCCCAAAACATTCATTCCAAACCGCGATGCAGTTTACATGAACTATGGCTACGCCCTGCACGAATGTTATGGAAGATATATCAATGCAGTTACATTATCTGAATTTACGATGGCCATTCTCCGGCTGAAAAATGTACGGAGGGAAAAAGGTATCACCGGCAACGGAACGGGAATTGTACAGCAATCATTCCCCAACAATTTTGTGGTTTGTTTTGATATACCTGAGGCCACCTGGTAATATTCGCGGGATATTATTCAAAAAAAATTAAACCGGGATTTATGACTCCTTCAACACTGTTTACACTCATGAATATTCTTTCAGCAGCAGGCTGGATATTAATTCTTGTCATCAGCCGGTTCTGGAAAGGGGCAGATACATTCCTTGTATGTATTGTTGTTGCGATACTGGCTGCAGCTTATTCATACTTCAATTTTGCCCATATCGGCGAAGCGGGTGGTATTGCCGGTTTCTCCACTTTTGAGGGTGTCACTAAAATATTCTCCAATCCCTGGTTAATTGACGCTGCGTGGGCGCATATCGTGGGCATAGACCTGATCCTCGGCATGTTAATAAAAAACAATGCAGCAAAACATGGCATCGCTTATGGGGTGGTAGTTATCGTCCTGCTGGTGACCATCGTATTCGGACCGCTGGGTTTATTGCTCTACCTGCTGATCAGATGGTTAAAAACAAAACAATATTTTGAAAGCATTGGCTGATCGCTGAACCTGTCAGGAATCCATTTCCTCCATCCATTTGGGATCGGAAACCATCTGCCTTATCCGGGATACATTACCGAATGCAGTGACAAGTTCATCACGGTTGCCTTTCACCAGATCCCCTTGAAATTTGTTTTTTTCCATAATGTATTCGACCATGGCTTCACCAATGACCTTCAGTAACTGAAACTTGGACACATCATCCATCTCCATGGATTTGAGTTCTTCATCAGGTACGTCACGAAGCCACTTGGCATGCGTAATGTGAAGATTTTCTATATTCCTGTCCGGCAATTTACTCAAAGACTGGGAGTCAAGGGAAATCTGGAATCTCCTGTAGTCTGATTTGATGAACTTCGCACGCATGAAATCAGACTGCATGGAACTGGCATCCTGGCTTGATTCATCAAGTACATAATTGAGCCAGAAATATACATCGAGGCCGTTTGGATTAAAAGCTTCTTCCGGGCTGACAGATTTAACAAGCTTGCCGGTGCCGAGGCTGAACAGCGTAATCCTGTCACGGTCATATTTTCCTGAGCCATCATAGCAGCACGCCTCGAGTAAGGCTGCAACGGAAGGATTGTTGTATGTAGTGGTGCCGCCATCTATAAAACGTTCGAGCGGATGGAAGTAAGTCGGTGCGCTCATGGTTGCTTCCATCACAATCCTGAGAAGTGCGTCCTGGTAGGTGCCAAATGTTCCTCCCTCTTTATTAAATGCAGTAAAGAACGTTTCTTCATTATCTGTGACATCCTTGGCGGTGATAAAAAGATCAATACCGGTTTTAAGCGCGGCTTCCTTCAGCGTAATGTCCCCGACTAAATCACGCAGGGCAGCACGGTAATTTTTCTTGTCATATTTGGGTGGATTTAGAAAACGGTCCGCCAGCAGGTTCCTTTTCAAAAATACTTTTGTCACAAACTCTATATAGAGCTGTTCAATTTCGGGGGCTGTTTTACCAAAAGCAACAAGACCGCCGATGATTGCTCCCGTACTTGTGCCGGCGACCAGGTCACAAAACTTGTAACACGGGATGCCTGCAATCTCTTCTATCTTCTTTAATAATTGAAGCGTCAGTATGCCGCGTACGCCGCCGCCGTCCAGGCTGAGAATAATGCGGTGATCCAATGGGATGCCGAGCGCCTTGTATGCTGTTTCCTGCTCAGTCGTCAGGACTTTAGGTTGTACCATTTTTGTAAGGCTTTGAGTTAAGATTTTAAATGATAAACAAGATGGGAAATAAAAATGTAAATAGCAAGGATTGTAAAATTATTAATGAAACAACTTCGTTTTACAAGCGTAACCAGGATTCATTACACCCGGTGAAGGATGCATCCGCCACGCCCGGCGGCTCATTGATACCAGTACCGAAAAAGTGCCTTCCTATGAACAGCTCTGCAGGAAGACAGGTCTGAATGAACTAAAGCTCAAGCACGGCTTCAGGCATTTTTTTTGGTATCGCTCCCTAACGCATGTTTTACAGTTACGTATGCTGCGGGCAAGGGCCTTGTTACTGGATAATAAAGAAACGATTGCAGACATTGCTGTTGCCTGCGGCTACGGTGAAACCACTACCTTTTGCGGATACTTCAAACAGGTGATGGACATGACAGTGAATCTCTCAAATCAATACCCAGTTGCCTATATCACAAAATTTTACGGAAGGCCAAACAAAACTGAAATTCAAAAGTATGTTGCATATAA
>Ga0105239_10003866_pt1 | contig 18175 bp, 21 predicted proteins | sample KBSC44metaG_FD_92761 | JGI IMG/M metagenome (GOLD analysis project Ga0105239, IMG submission 92761) | Corn rhizosphere microbial communities from Kellogg Biological Station, Michigan, USA - KBS C4-4 metaG | ecosystem: Host-associated > Plants > Roots > Rhizosphere > Soil | place: Michigan, USA...
ACCGGCGAGGACAACTACCTGACCACGGCCGACGCGGTCGAGGCCGCGCACACGGTTACCGTCTCACAGCTGCTCAACGAGTACTTCGCGCACGAGGCCGGACTCGCCGACTGGCAGCTCGGCCTCGGCCACGCCTTCGAGATCAACCCGGACCTGCCGGACTCCTTCCGGCTGGAGCTCGCGCACGCCCTGCTGGCCCGCGACCTCTTCCCGGACGCCCCGCTGAAGTGGATGCCGCCGACCCGGCACATGACCGGCGACGTGTTCCGTGGCTACCTGCTGGACGGCTTCTTCAACCTGGTCGGGGCGCTCACCGGCCAGGGCATCCTGCTGGTCGGGATGATGACCGAGGCCGTCGTCACCCCGTGGCTCTCCGACCGTGACCTGGCCCTGCAGAACGTCCGCTACGTGATGAACGCCGCCGGCAACCTCCGCGAGGACTTCCGCCCCGAGCCCGACGGCTTCATCGCCCAGCGCGCGCGCCAGGTGCTCGCCGAGACGATCGAGCTGCTGGACCAGATCGCCGACGAGCCCGGCGGCGCGCCGCTCCTCGAGGCGATCGCGGACGGCACCTTCGGTCTGATGAAGCGTCCGGCCGACCAGGGCAAGGGGCTCGAGGGGGTCGCCCGGAAGGCCGGCGGCTACTGGAACCCTGCCAGCGAGCTCCTGGCCCGTCGGGACGGCGCCAGCGCACGTCGTCCGGAACCGAGGAAGAGATGACCAGCCCCATCCGGCCGTACGGCGACACCACCGGCGACGGCATGGTGCAGGTGAGCTTCACCCTGCCCATGCCGAACTCGAAGATCGCCGAGGGCGCAGCCGTCCAGCTGGCCAACAAGATGGGCATGGACCCGGCGCTCGTCGTCCACGCGAAGCAGATGGGGGAGGGCTACACCTTCTTCGTCGTCTACGGACGCGTGCACCACCTCGTGGACCCCAGCGTGGTCGAGGTCGTCGAACGCGACTATCCGCTGCTCACACCCAAGGAGGCGAACGCCGCGATCAAGCGGTCCCTGCGCCGCCGCCTGGTGGTGGTGGGCGGCTGCATCGGCACCGACGCGCACACCGTCGGCATCGACGCGATCCTCAACATCAAGGGCTTCGCGGGGGAGAAGGGCCTGGAGTACTACCGCGAGCTCAAGGTCGTCAACCTCGGCGCACAGGTCAGCGTCCCACAGCTGGTCGAGCGGGCTCGCGAGGAGAAGGCCGACGCCGTCCTGGTGTCGCAGGTCGTCACCCAGCGCGATGCCCATCTGCTCAACACCCGCGAGATGTCGGCGGCCTTCCGCGAGTCCTACCCGCCCGAGAGACGTCCCCTCCTGATCGTCGGCGGACCACGATTCGACGAGACGATGGCCAGTGACCTGGGAGTCGACCGCGTGTTCACGCGCGGCACGACCCCTGGTGAGGTCGCGTCGTACCTCGTCCACCGGCTGACCGACCAGAAGGCGAGCTGACCCATGCCGACCAGGACCGGGAAGGACGTCGGCCTGCGCGTCGTCCATCGGCGCTACGTCCCCTACTCGCACGCGCACTACGCCGGCAACCTCGTCGACGGTGCCTACAGCCTGGGTCTGTTCGGCGACGTGGCCACCGAGATGTGCATCCTCACCGACGGTGACGAGGGCCTGTTCGCGTCGTACTCCGACGTTCAGTTCAAGGAGCCGGTCCGGGCCGGTGACGTGTTGGAGATCGTCTGTGAGCTGGTCAAGGTCGGCACCCGGAGCCGGGTCCTCGAGCTCGCGGTCAACGTCGTCGCGCGCGGCCTTCCGAGCGAGGAGCGGCCAGGGGCGGCAGAGCTGCTCGACCCGCCCCTGGTAGCGACCACGGCCACCGGTACCGTCGTCGTCCCAGGCTGACCCGGCGGGCTGCGCCCGCCCCGCCGCTCGCCGCGCTCGCTCGAGTTAGCGACCGTTCACCTACCCGGCGTGTCGACGCCGGACACGCCGCGATTCACGGAAAATTCGCGGCGAACTTCCAGCGACGCGATCGCGGCTGACCTGCGGATACGCGTGTCCTCGCAGGTCAGCCGGTGGTTGACAACACGGTCGTGGATGACCAAAGGTGCAGCATTCGCTCAGGCAGTCGTGGGAGCAGGACCGACGTCCGAGTGGCCGGCTCGTCCGGTGGGAGTCCGCCCATCGGGTAGCCGGTTCGCGGAGGTCGGTCCTTGCCCCGCGAGAGCGAGACCGGAGGGGGAGGTGGTCCCCCTAGACAACTTCCGTGGTCGCGGCACCCAGCTGCGGCCCGGTCGGCCCGAAGGGCCGCACCCCTCTCCGGTCAGGCCTGAGCAAGCACGGCTTCGCGAAGGCGGAGCCTAGCGATCGGCGCAGCGAACGGCGCAGCGAGCCTGCTCGCAAGCCGGCTTGGGCAGGACTCAGCCGTTCGGCCCCGGGATGCTTCCTCGCACCGGCCTGACATCTGCGCGACACGCGTCCGGTCACGGAGCCCCGACTATCTTCGGCACATGCGGACCCGCTGCCTGGTGGCCCTCGTCGCCGGGCTGGCGCTCGCCCTGGCCTTCCCGCCCACGCACGCGTACGTCGTACTGCCCGTCGCGGTCGCCGCGTTCTTCGTGGCCACCGACGGGCTCCCGATGCGCCGGGCCTGGATGCCGGGTCTCGTCTTCGGTGCCTCGTTCCAGTTCACCCTCCTGTGGTGGCTGCACGTCGTCGGCACCGTCCCGTGGCTGGGACTGTCCCTGACCCAGACCGTCTGGTACGGCGTGCTGGGCGCGGCCGTGGTGCCGCTGCGGCGCCTGCCCGTGGCACCCGTCTGGCTGGCCGCCGCCTGGGTCGCCATGGAGTCGTTCCGCTGCACCTGGCCGGCGGGTGGCATGCCGTGGGGCCGGTTGTCGTACGCCGTGGTCGGCACCCCCGTGGCGGACTCACTGCCGTTCATCGGGGCGACCGGGGTCAGCCTGGTCCTGGCGCTGAGCGGTGCGCTGCTGGCCGCGGCGTGCACGGGGAAGGGCCGCCGGGGCCGGGCGGTTCCGCTGGCGGCCGGGATCGGAGTGCTGGCCCTGGCGTCGGTGCCGGTGGTCACGCCGTACTCCGCCGATGAGGTGGGTGACGTCGACGTGGCCGCGGTGCAGGGCAACGTCCCCGGGAACGGTACCGACGTCCTGGCGCACTTCCGGCAGATCACCGCGCAGCACCAGGACGAGACGGCACAGCTCGCTGCCGACGTGGGAGGCGGTCGGGTGCCGAAGCCCGCGTTCGTGGTCTGGCCCGAGAACTCCACGGCGGTCGACCCGTTCGAGGACCAGCAGATGCGGGCCGACATCGAGGGCGCGCTCGACGCGATCGACGTCCCGATCCTGGCCGGGGTCGTGGTCGACGGGGGCCCGAAGCACGTGCTGAACCAGGGGGTCGTCTTCGACCCGGTCACCGGCGCGGGGGACCGTTACACCAAGTGGCACCCGGTGCCGTTCGGCGAGTACATCCCGTGGCGCTGGCTGTTCGGGTCCCACCTCGCGCAGCTCAACCAGGTCCCGCGGGACATGGTGCACGGTACGCGGGTGGAACCGCTCGACGTCGCGGGCACGAAGGTCGCGGACGCGATCTGCTTCGACGTCGCCTACGACGACGGCCTCTACGCCCAGCTCGCACGCGGTGGCCAGCTCGTCGTCGTCCAGACCAGCAACGCGATGTTCATCCACACCGCCCAGATCGACCAGCAGTTCGCGATCAGCCGGCTCCGGGCGATCGAGACCCACCGCTACGTCGTGGTCGCGGCCATCAACGGCATCACCGGCGTGATCGCCCCCGACGGCTCGACAGTCACCTCGATACCCGTTCGCACCCAGGGCTACGTCGACGCCCGGGTCGGGCTGTACGACGCGGTGACGCCTGCGGTCCGGATCGGGCCCTGGCTCGGCCGCACCTGTGCGGGCCTGGTGATCCTGGGCTGGCTGTTGGCCTGGGGCCAGTATCGTCGGACGCGCGGGACGGTGACGGCCGAGTCCGCCAGGCCCACCCCCAGCGACAGGATCACTGCATGACCTCCGACCGGCCATCCGCGCCCGCACCACTCGGGCGGGTCGTGATGGTCGTGCCGACGTACGACGAGGCCGACAACCTGGCCTGGATCGTGCGCCGGCTCCGCGAGGCACAGCCCGACGTGCACGTGCTGGTCGTCGACGACAACTCGCCCGACGGCACCGGCAAGATCGCCGACGAGCTGGCCGCGGGCGACGACTCCGTCCAGGTCCTGCACCGCACCGAGAAGGGCGGCCTCGGGGCGGCGTACAAGCACGGGTTCCGGGTCGCGCTCGACCAGGGGTACGACGTGATCGGCGAGATGGACGCCGACGGGTCCCACCAGCCCGAGCAGCTCCACCTGCTGCTCGACGCCTTGCGCGACGCCGACCTCGTGATCGGCTCGCGGTGGATCCCGGGTGGCAGTGTCGTGAACTGGCCGTTCCGGCGAGAGCTGCTCTCGCGCGGAGGGAACCTCTACGTCCGGATGCTGTTGGGGGTGAAGGTGCGCGACGCCACGGCGGGCTACCGGCTGTTCCGCCGGTCGGCCCTCGAGACCATCGACCTGGATTCGGTGGAGAGCACGGGCTACGTGTTCCAGACCGACATGGTGACGCGCTGCCTGCGGCTCGGGCTGCGTGTGCGCGAGGTCCCGATCGAGTTCATCGAGCGCGTCCGCGGCGACTCGAAGATGAGCGGGCAGGTCGCTGCCGAGTCCCTGCGACGAGTGACGACGTGGGGACTGCGAGAGCGTCGCGACCAGCTCACCGGACGGTGGAGGCCGCGATGAGCTCGAGCCCCTTCCGTGCGGGCCGCGTGCGCCGCCGCCGCTTCCCGTGGTGGTTGGTGGTGGCGGCGTTCATCGCCGTCCCGATCCTGGAGATCTATGTGATCATCCAGGTCGGCCAGGTGATCGGTGCCTGGTGGACGATCGCCCTGCTGGTCGCGGACAGCATCTTCGGCAGCTGGCTGATCCGGCACGAGGGCCGGCGCGCCTGGCAGGCGCTCACGGTCGCGCTGGAGTCGGGGCGGATGCCCGCGACCGAGCTCGCTGACGGCGCGCTGATCCTGGTCGGCGGCACGCTCATGCTGAGCCCGGGATTCGTCACCGACGTCGTCGGGATCGTGCTGATCCTGCCCTTCACCCGGCCGCTGGCACGACGCCTGCTCACCCGCCTGGTCGCGCGCCGGATCATCGTCGCGGGCCGTCCCGGCCCCGGGTCCGACGGCCCCGTCGTCCGGGGCGAGGTCATCGACGACGATCGTTGAGGCTGACCGTCGAGCGGCCGTGCGAGCAGACCCGCTGCGGGCGACTCACGCCTTGCTGCGGACCCGGCGCTTCGCGTTCGTGCGGTGCAGGTGGGCCGGCCCGATCTCACCCTCGCGCAGCAGCTCCAGCCGCTCCTTGAGGATGTCCTCGAGCTCCTTCTCGGATCGGCGCTCGAGCAGCATGTCCCAGTGGGTTCGCGCGGGCTTCTCCGCCTTCTCCTCGGGACGGATGCCGGACGTGCTCAGCGCCTCGGCGCCGCAGCGCGGGCACTCCCATACGGCCGGGACCTCAGCCTCGACCGACATGGTCACCTCGAACTCGTGACCGTTCACGCAGCGGTATCCGCACTGCTGACGAGCCGCGAACTCGATCCCGCGCTCGTCCTCGAAACTCTGTCCTCCCAGCCGCGCGCCACGAAGTGTGCGCTCTGCCATGAGGTTCACCTCCAGCTTGTGTCGCCCCCGGTACGCCTCCCGAGGCGTACATCAACAAGACGTCCGTACCCCGTGTTCGTGATGGTCACACGTCACGGATTTCCTGTCCTGCTCAACGTACGCCGATCACGCTGTGTTCCACCATGCAGACGCGAGCCCGGTCACATCGGTTCGGTCGTGTTTCACGATCCCACACAACCCACCAGCTCAGACAACCGCGGGGACCGTGTTGCCGGCCTCCTCGATGCCGCGCCGGGCGTCGAGACGGAGCAGGAAGACCGCGCCGAGGACGAAGAACACGATCAGGGCGACGATGGCCGGCCGGTACGAGCCGGTGACCTGGAAGACCACGCCGAACAGGAAGGTGCCGAACCACGACGTCCCGCGCTCACAGGCGTTGTAGAGGGCGAAGTACTCACCCTCGCGGCCGCGCGGGATCAGCAGGCTGAAGAACGACCGCGAGAGAGCCTGGGTGCCGCCCAGCACGATCGCGATCGCGACCCCAGCCAGCAGGAAGGTCGCGACGTTCTTCCGGGGCAGGAACATGGCCAGGACCACGATCGCCATCCAGGCATAGGTGCCCCAGAGGATGCACCGGTAGGCCCCGTACGTCGCGGCCAACCGGCCGAAGAGCAGCGCGCCACCGTAGGCGACGAACTGGATCATCAGGATGGTCGCGATCAGGACGCTGTCACCGAACCCCAGCTCCTTCGAGCCGTAGGTCGAGGCCACCCCGATCACGGTCTGGATGCCGTCGTTGTAGAACAGGAACGCGACCAGGAAGGTCAGCGTCATCGGGAACCGACGCATCTCGCGCAGCGTCGTGAACAGCTGGCCGAAAGACCGGCTCAGGAGCCCGCCCGCCTCGGGTACCACGTCCTGGGCAGGGTGGTCGCGCAGGCGCAGGAACGGGATGAAGGTGAAGCCCGCCCACCACAGCGCGGCCGAGAGCAGCGACAGTCGGACCGCGAGCTCCTTGTCGAGCCCCAGTGCGTCGCGGCCCAGCACCATCGCGAGGTTCAGCGCGAGGAGCACACCGCCGCCGAGGTAGCCCCAGGCCCAGCCGCGGGACGAGACCCGGTCGCGCTCGTCCTCGGTGGAGATGTCGACCAGGATCGCGTAGTAGCTGACCAGCGAGCACCCGGCGAGGATGCTGCTCAGCACGACCGCGACCGCTCCGAGCTGCCAGTGGTCGCCCCGCATCAGGAACAGCAGTGCGGCGAAGCACGAGCCCGACCACGCGAACGCCGCCATGTGCACCCGCTTGCGCGACGAGCGGTCGACCACGGCCCCGACGATCGGCAGCAGGAACGCGCTCAGGATGGTGGCGAAGCTGGTCAGGTAGAACGGCAGCGAGCCGGCCGCGACGTGCAGGCCGAGCACGTCGACGGTCTTCGAGCAGGTGTCGTCGGCGGAGTCGCCGCACCCGGCGGCACGGCCGGCGACGGTGATCATGAACGGGGCGAACAGGACGCTCAGGACGGTGGTGTAGTAGGCGGAGTTGGCCCAGTCGTACCAGTTCCACGCGTGTTGCTCCTTCGACCGCCACAGCGGCTCCAGGTCGGCCACCTCGCTCATCGACACCGCCTCATCGGGCGTCCTCCCGTCCCGGGTGTGGCTGCTCCGTCCACAGGCCGCGCTCGCGCAACACGTGTCGGAGGATGTCGGTGCGGTCGGTCATCAGGCCGTCGACGCCTCGGTCGACGAGGAGTGCCATCTCCTCGGGATCGTCGACGGTCCACACGTGCACGGGCAGCCCGACCGCGTGCGCGCGTCGCACCAGGCGGGCGGAGGCGACCACCAGCGGCCCACGACGGTGGGGGACCTGCAGGGCCACCGGCCCGTGCCGGGTGAGCCGGCGCGCGAGCCGCGCCGGGAGGGCGACGTACGCCGCGACCTCACCGGGCGAGGCCGAGGTGGCGACCCGCGGGCCGGCCAGCCGGCGGAACCGTCGCAGCCGGCGTCCGGAGAACGAGCCGACCAGCACCCGGTCCTCCAGGCCGTGCTCCCGGACGAACGCCGCCAGCGGAGCCACGGCCGCGCCGGCCTTGAGGTCGAGGTTGAGCCGCACGTCCGGGTACGTCGCGACGAGGGAGGCCAGGGTCGGCACGGGCTCGCGGCCTCCGACCAGGACCTCCGCGAGCTCGTGGGCGTCCAGCCCCACGAGGCGGCCGGCACCGTCCGTCACCCGCTCGAGCAGCGCGTCGTGGAAGGCGACCAGCACGCCGTCGCGGGTCACGTGGACGTCGGTCTCGAGGTAGCGGTAGCCCAGGTCGACCGCGTGGGCGAAGGCGGCCAGCGTGTTCTCGAGCCCGGACAGCTCCGGATGGCGGGCACCGCCGCGGTGGGCGAAGGCGAGCACGGGGCCACCCTCGTCGAGGAAGGGGTAGCCGGTCGTCATCGTGGAGCCGCCGCGCTCTCGATCGCGTCGACCAGAGCGGTGAGGGCGGCCGGCGTCGTGTCGGGGGTGAGCTCCTCGGCGAGCCGCCGAGCCAGCACGAGCTTGCGACCGGAGGCGGTGCCGGCGAAGCGGCGCAGCTGCTGGGCGCGCTCGCGGCCGCGCCACTGCGGCTGGCGCTGGAAGGCGCGGAAGCGCTCGAGCTCCCCGAGCTCCGCGAGCACCGCCTCGACCCGCTCGGGGCCGAGTGCGCGGATCAGCTCGTCCTCCAGGTCACGGTCACACATCCAGAACCCACGGTCGGCCAGGTCGGAGACATCACCGACGTCATGGCCGGCGCTGCGCAGCCCACGTAGGACGAAGCGCTGCTCGGGCGCGTCGTACAGTCCGAGGACCCTGGTGGTGGCGTCCAGCCGGCGCAGGTGGTGACCCACGTTGGTGACACCCCCCAGGTCGCGCACGTCGATGCCGCCGTGGTCGAGATCGCGAGCCGCACACAGCACCCGTACCACCGCCGCGTCGCTCGCGCCCTCGACCAGGACGACCACCGCCGCGGGCATGTCGGCTCAGAAGTCGCGGAACGTCTCGATCTGGGCCCCGAGCTGGTTGAGCCGCTCCGCGAGGTCCTCGTAGCCGCGGTGGATGACGTACGTCGAGCGCAGCACCGAGGTGCCCTTCGACGCGAGCATCGCCAGCAGCACGACGACCGCGGGCCGCAGGGCCGGGGGGCACACGATCTCGGTGCCGGTCCAGCGCGTGGGGCCCTCGACCATGACCCGGTGGGGGTCGAGCAGCTTCACCTGCCCGCCGAGCTTGTTGAGCTCGACGAGGTAGATGGCGCGGTTCTCGTAGACCCAGTCGTGGATCAGGGTCTGGCCGTCAGCGACGGCCGCGATCAGCGCGAAGAACGGGAGGTTGTCGATGTTGAGGCCGGGGAACGGCATCGGGTGGATCTTGTCCAGCGGTGCGGTCAACAGCGACGGGTGGGTGGTCAGGTCGACCAGCCGGGTGTGGCCGTTGCGGGCGACGTACTCCTCGGAGCGGTCGTACTTGAAGCCCATGTCCTCGAGCACCGCGAGCTCGATCTCGAGGAACTCGATCGGCACCCGCCGGATCGTGATCGACGACTCGGTGACGATGGCGGCGGCGAGCAGCGACATCGCCTCGATCGGGTCCTCGGCGGGCGCGTAGTCGACGTCCACGTCGATCTCGGGCTGCCCGGTCACGGTGAGCGTGGTGGTGCCGATGCCCTCGACGGCGACGCCGAGCTTCTCCAGGAAGAAGCAGAGGTCCTGGACCATGTAGTTGGAGGAGGCGTTGCGGATGACGGTCGTGCCAGCGTGCATGGCCGCCGCGAGCAGCGCGTTCTCGGTGACCGTGTCGCCGCGCTCGGTGAGCACGATCGGGCGCTGCGGCACGGTGGCCCGGTTGACGGTGGCGTGGTAGTAGCCCTCGGTCGCCTTCACCTCGAGGCCGAACGGGCGCAGCGCCGCCATGTGCGGCTCGACGGTGCGCGTGCCGAGCTGGCACCCGCCGGCGTACGGGAGCTCGAAGGAGTCGGCGCGGTGGAGCAGCGGGCCGAGGAACATCAGCACCGAGCGGGTACGGCGTGCGGCGTCCTCGTCGATCGAGCTCAGGTCGAGCTCCTTGGGCGGCACGATCTCCAGGTCGCCCTCGTCGCCGATCCAGCGGGTGTGGACCCCGAGGCTCCCGAGCACCTCGAGCAGGCGGTTGACCTCCTCGATGCGGGCGACCTTTCGGAGCGTGGTCCTGCCGCGGTTCAGGAGGGAGGCGCAGAGCAGGGCCACCCCGGCGTTCTTCGACGTCTTGACGTCGATCTCGCCGGAGAGCGTGGTCGGTCCGGTGATCCGCAGGTGGGTCGGGCCGGCACCCAGCGCGACGATCTCGGAGTCGAGCGCCGAACCGATCCGGGCGACCATCTCCAAGGAGAGGTTCTGGTGGCCCTTCTCGATGCGGTTCACCGCACTCTGGCTGGTCTGGAGGCGCTCGGCCAGCTGTTGCTGCGTGAGCCCCCGATGGGTGCGCGCGTCGCGGATCAGCTTCCCGATACGGCCCTTGAAGTCCTCCGTCATGAGGCCACGGTATCTCATGTGTGAGATAAGTCCACACTCCCTCGTTGGCGTGTCCGGATGGGGGTCAGGATGTCCGGCATGACGTTACCCAAGTGGGCCAGGGGACCGATCCGGGGTCCAGGCCGACTGCGGCGCAGGAGTCCCGGATGATCCGGGCGGTCGTGCTCGACATCGGCTCGGTGCTCGAGGTGATCGACGACAGTCTCTTCCCGGGGCCGTTCGAACGACGCCACGGGCTGGCGCCGGGCTCGGTGGCGGCCGCCTGCGACTGGCCGGCGGACCCGCTGGTCGGGGCGATGACGGAGGCGGAGACCCGGGCGCACTGGCAGCGGCGGCTCGGCCTGACCGACGACCAGGTCGACGAGCTGGTCGCCGACCAGTGGCGGTGGTACGTCGGCACCCTGGACCAGACCCTGTTCGACTGGTTCGCCCGAGCACGGAGCCGAGGACTGAAGACCGGGATCGTCTCCAACTCCGGACCGGGTGCGCGTGAGGCGGAGCGTCACTACGGCTTCGAGGCGATCACGGACGACATCGTGTACTCGCACGAGGTCGGGCTACGCAAGCCCGACCCGGAGATCTTCGCGCTGGCCACCTCGCGGCTCGGGGTCCGAACGGGCGAGGTGGTGTTCCTCGACGACGTCCCTGCGAACGTCGACGCGGCCCGCGCGGCCGGGTGGCACGCCGTACTCCACGAGGCGACGGCGCGGTCGATCGAGCAGATCGAGGCGATCATCGCCGGGTCGGTGTGAGCGGGTGGGCGGCTCAGGCTCGGTTCGCGGCGGGCCGTCCGGCGGGCTCTCGCCCGCCGGACGGACCTCGCTGGGGCCGGGGAGGCCGGGCCGGGTCGGCTAGCGGTGACGCGCACTCAGCATCTGGCTGCCCGGCATCTCGCATGGCGCGCAGTCGCAGTGCTCGTCGCACACCAGGAAGGTGTGCATCGCGTGACCGCACCGAGGGCAGGGCAGGTCGTGTGAGAGGTGCTGGTCGTTGTCGCTGACCGTGTCCCACATGACGTCTGTCCTTCCCCCCGGCTGCCGTTCACCCGGAGTGGAACCCATGCTGCTCCGTGCGCGGGTCGGCGAAGGTCCGAAACCGGACAAATGGTCACAACGTGCTAGGAGATGAGGACCATCGGCCCCTGGCATGGTGCCGATGGCTCAGGCCGCCAGGGTGCGGATGGCCCGACGGCTGGCGAACCACAGGCACAGCGCCGACATCGCCAGGCCGAAGACGAGCGTCGCGGTCAGCACGCTGGAGATCCGGACGACGGCACCCAGGGCCGGCACTGACAACGGCATCAAGGTCATGTCGCCGAGGCTGGTGACCGAGGAGACCCGGCCCAGGTGCGAGGCGTCGATCGCCCGGATGAACGCCGCACTGAGCCAGACCGAGGCCGCCCCGGCAGTGAAGCCGAGCACGGTCATCGCGACCACCAGGGTCGGTCGCCAGCCGATCCCCACCGCGGCGATCGCCAGCCCCTGCACCACGAGCATCCGGAACCCCGCCGCCGCGCCGTACGTCGGCTGCCAGCGGATGGCGACGACGCTGCCCACGATCGCCCCCGCGGCCAGGCAGGCGTCGGCGATGCCGAGCCAGTGGGCGCCCCAGTCCGAACCGCTGACCCGGAGCGCGACCCCGAGCCCGGTGACCGGCGTGACGAAGACGTTCAGGGCGGTCAACCCGATCACGAAGAGCTTGGCCGTGTCGTGGCTGCGCAGGTACTGCATCCCGTCGGCGAAGGAGTCGCGCCACCGGTCGTGCGTGGTCCGCGGCAGCCGGTAGCGGGGTCGTACGACGAGCGTCAGGACAGCCGCGATCCCCAGGAACGTCGCCGCGTCGACCAGCATCACGGCCACCGGTCCGCGCCAGGCGACGAGGATGCCGCCCACCGGGGCGCCGATCAGCTTCATCGCCCGGCTGCTGATCTGGTTCCAGCCCTGGACGGTCCCGAGATCCTCACTCGACACGATCTGCCGGATCAGGGTCGCGCCGGAGGGCATGGTCAGGCCGCTGGCCACCCCGAAGCAGATCGCGATCGCGAGCAGGACGGGGGCACCGTGGATCCCGGACGACCAGGCGATCGCCCCGAGCACCAGCACGGCGGCCTGGCCGACCTGCCCGGCGACCAGCATCCGGCGCGGGTCGTAGCGGTCGGCGAGCACGCCGCCCACGAGCACCAGCAGCGCCTGCGGGAGCATCTCCGCGCCGAGTACGACGCCGGCCACCACGGGGCCGAGGGTGTGCGCTGCGGTCCAGGCGAGCGCCACGCTCCAGGCGTAGTCGCCGAACCAGGACAACCCGACGGCGGACAGCCAGACCAGCACCATCGCGTCCTTGCGGACCGGTGGTGGGGGAGCGCCGACCAGCTCGGGCTTTGTCGCCGTACCACTCATGGCCGCACCGGCTCGCTGGGGAACACCCGCGCGATCGCCCGCACCGGACGGCGCTCGACCCCGGGGCGCTCGGCGGCGTCGGCCATGCACTCGTCCGACCACTCCCTGACCAGACGACTGAGGCGCCTGGCGAAGTCCCGCACCTGGGCCTCGGTCGCGGGCACGTAGGTGTCGACCGAGTTCGCCGCCGTGCGCCACCCCGCGGTCTCACCCGGCGCACGCCGTAGCCACTCCTGCATCGCCCGGACCTGGAACCGCAGGTTCTCCGCCTCGGCGGTCTGGGCCACGCGGCGGCCGAGCGTTCCCTCGTCGAAGTCCTCGACGCTCCAGGTCATCGAGCGCGGCTTCAGCCGCCACCAGCTCTCGCGCGTGTCACGGGCCAGCTCGGGTGCGGGCTCGATCAGGTCCTGACCGTGCAGGACCTTGAGGTGGTGGCTCACCGAGCCGACGGCCAGACCGGTCCGTGCCGCGAGCTGCCCGACGTTCGCCGGGCCCTCGACGCCGAGGAGCTCGGTGAGCCAACGCCGGATCGGGTGGTGGAAGGCCATCAGCAGCTCGGCCAGCTCGTCGGAGGGGTCACGCTCCGGGGCCGGCCGAGGGGCCGAGTCGAGGTGTCGCTCGGCGGCGGTACGACGGGTCACCGGGCCAGGGTGGCCCGGTCACGCGACTTCGTACAAGATCTCTTGTATGACTCAGAGCCAGGCCGGGCCGGTGCCGCCGACGGTGGCCAGCAGGTGCCGGGCGACGTGCTCGGCGTTGGCGCGATGGACCTCGAGCGGCACGGGCGGGAGGTTCTCCTCCCAGTCCAGGAGCGGCGAGCCGCGCAGCTGGAGCATGCGGGCCGGCCGCCCGAACACGAAGAGATGCAGGTGCGCGCCGCCGTCGCCGTACTTGGCGACCTGGACGCGGCCGACGCTGGGGAGCGACTCGACGCCGGCGGAGACCGCCACGAGGAGCCGACCCATCTCGCCGGCGAGGTGGTCGGGGACCGTCGGCAGGTCGCAGTGCTCGAGCGGACCGAGGTTGAGGCCGATCGGCAGCTTCAGGTCCGTGTCGAGGTGGAGCTGCCAGCGCTCGTTGCTCCAGACCAGCCGCTCGCCCAGGGCCGGGTCGGGTGGTCCGGCGCAGGAGCACTCCGCCGGGTCCTCGCCGGCTCGCGGCGGCTCCTCGTCGGCCAGCGGCTGCAGGGGCTTGATCCGGAGCGAGTCGATCTCGAACGGGTAGATGTCCCACCCCGGCATCTCCTCGACCGCCACGTCGAGCCTGCGGTCCGGTCCGGTGGCGGCCCGCACGCGGGCGTAGAAGTCCTCGGCCGACTCGGGTTGCATGCCCTCATCCAACAACACCCGGGATCTGCCTCAGAGCGTCGAGCCCAGCCACCACCCGAGGGCCGCCGCCGCGAGCCCCACGACCAGGCTGGCCGCGACGTTCCAGACCGCCGTGGTGGTCTCACCCTCCTCGGCGAGGCGGACGGTCTCGTAGCCGAACGTCGAGAACGTGGTGAGGGCACCGCAGAAGCCGGTGCCGGCGAGGGTGACGACCCAGTCCGGGCCGGCTGCCGCCACGACGCCGAGGACCAACGACCCGACGACGTTGACCGTCCAGGTGCCCCACGGGAACACCGTCCCGTGGGCACGCTGCACGGCCACGTCGGTGAGGTAGCGGGCCGGGGCCCCCAGGGCGCCGCCCAGGAGGACGAGCAGGACCGTCATCGGATCACCCGCTCGGCGAGGCGGAGCCCCGCGACGACGGCCACCAGACCGACCCCCAGCGTCCCGCCGAGGTACGCCGCGGCGGTGCCCGGGTGGTGCGCGGCGAGCAGGGTCCGGGTGTCGACGGCGTACGTCGAGAAGGTGGTGAAGCCCCCGAGGATCCCGGTCCCGAAGAAGGGCCGGACCAGGGGTCGTTTCTGCCACCGCTCGATCACCAGCACCATCAGGACGCCGATCAGGAAGCACCCCGAGACGTTGGTGAGCAGGGTGTCCCACGGGAACGCGCCGCGGTCATGAGGCATCAGCTCCGCGATCGCCCAGCGCGCGACCGCGCCGAGCGCGCCGCCGACAGCGACCGCAGCGACGACGGCGGTGTGGATCCGTGGGGGAGGGACGTCCGCCTCGAGGGTGACGTCGGGGTCGACCGGGAAGTCCGGGAACGGGTCGTGGTGCTCGGGTATGTCGGGCGTGGGCATGCAGGCTCCTACCGGATCAGGTAGGGACTGTTGGCGGACGGCTGCCGCGGTTCACACCCGGAGCGGTCCGGTGTGTCGGCGAGCCCCACCGCCGAGATCTGCAGGGTACTGGACCAGGGCGCTCAGGGCCGCCAGTCGCCGGGAGGGTCCTCACCGGTCCGGCCGTCGACCGCCTCGCGCACGAGGTCCAGGTGGCCGGTGTGCCGACCGTACTCCTCGAGCAGGTCGAACAGGATCCGGCGGACGCTGGCCTTCGTGCCGTCGTCCAGGGTCACCCCGGAGTCACCGTCGAGTCCGCGGTCGTCGAGCGCAGCGCCGATGATCGCCCGGCTGCGAGCGACCGCTCCGTCGTACAGCGCGTAGAGCTCCGTCGGCGACTGCAGCGCCGCCGACGAGAACTCCCAGTCGTTGTCGCCGTCCCACCCGTTGTCGTCCCACGGCGACGGCATCTCACCGCCCGCGACCTTGACCGCCGAGGCGTAGTCCTCCTGCACCGCCAGGTGCTTGAGCAGGCCCCCGACGGTCAGGGTCGAGGACGGAATCGGCGTCCGCAGCTGCTCGGCGTCGAGCGCGTCGGCCTTCCAGCGGAACGTCGCCCGCAGCCGCTCCAGCGAGCCGAGCAGGTGCTCGCTCTCGCTGCCGGCGAACGGCGGCTCCCACGGCGGGTAGACCTTGTCGGACATGGGGTCACTCCTTTCGCGAGGTGACGCGGACTCGGGTCCGAGGCCCGGCGGGTGCCCGGCTCCGCTCCAAGCGCCCTCCAAGGCCTCGATCCCCGCCTCCCGCCACCGTGGAGACGATGGGTGGCCGGCTCGTCGTGGCCATGCCGCCGACCCTAGAATGGCTTCCGGACGTTTCTCTTCCGGATGCCGAGGCACCCTGTGGTCGTGCACGACGCGAGCCCCGCCGCCCGGGCCCTGCTGGTCCTGGAGATGATCCAGAACGCGCCCGGGATCACCGCCGACCGCCTGGCCGAGCGGCTCGGCCTGAGCGACCGCGCCGTCCGGCGTCACGTGGGCATCCTCCGCGAGGCCGGCATCCCGGTGGAGTCGACGCGGGGGAGGTACGGCGGCTACCGGATCGGGCGTGGGCTGCGGCTGCCTCCGCTGATGTTCACCCCGACCGAGGCCCTGGGTCTGGTGATGGCGGTGCTCGAGGGCCACCCGGCCGGCGAGGACGACCCCGTCGGCCAGGCCCTCGGCAAGATCGTCCGGGCACTGCCCGAGCCCCTCGCGCGGCCCGCGGACGCCGTACGCCGGGTGCCGGCGCGGGGCTGGCACGTCGTCGTCCCCGATGTGGACGTGACCCTGCGCCTGGTGCAGGCCTCGGACGCGGGAGAGCGGGTGCGGCTGCGGTACGGCCACGAGCCCGGTCGCGAGTGGGACATCGAGCTGGACCCGTGGGCGGTCGTCGTCCGACACCGGCGGTGGTACGTGCTCGGCTGGTCACACGACAAGGACGCGCGTCGGGTGCTCCGCGTCGACCGGGTCCGGGCGGTCGAGGTGCTGCCGGAGCGGTTCGAGCCGCCGGTCGGCCTCGATGCCCTCGAAGCCGTCGAGGAGCAGCTCTCGATGGGCTGGAAGCATTCGGTCGAGGTGCTCATCGACGCTCCGGTCGAGGAGTGCCGGCACTGGCTGCCGCGCAGCTTCGGCCGGCTCGAGGAGGTGGACGAGCACGCGACGCGTCTGGTCGCCTCCACCGACGAGCCCGAGTGGTACGCCGCGCAGCTCGCCCACCTACCGATGTCGTTCCGGCTGGTCGGCTCGCCCGAGGTCCGGGCGGCGATGGACGAGCTGGGCCGGCGGCTCCTCGCCGCCGCCGAGTGAGCCGGCCGCGTCCAGCGGCACCCAGAGGATCTCCTCCAGGCTGACCCGCTGCCGAGACGCCGACTCCACACCCGACGGCGGCCCGTCGTCGAGACGCGCTCGCCCGATGGCGGCCATCGAGGTGATCTCCCAGTGCGCGGGGACGTCGAGCTCCGCAGCGAGCGACTCGCGGTCGAAGGCCCGGAACTGCCGGACGCCGAGCCCGAGCGCCTGCGCCTCGAGCGTGAGGTGGGCGACGGCCTGGCCGAGGTCGTAGTGGGAGAACTCCGAGTACTCCCAGTCCGTGCTCTCGACCAGGCGGTGCGAGAGGTTGGCGACGAGCACTGCGGCCGTCGGGGCCCAGCGACGTGAGCTCGGGAAGAGATGTGCGGTGAGGCGCTGGTGGACACGGTCGCCGCGACGACCGACCACGAACGACCAGGGTTGGCTGTTGCCCGCCGACGGGGCCCACCGGGCGGCCTCCAGCAGCAGGGTCACCTCCTCGACCGTCACGCTGTGGGACTCGTCGAAGCGCAGCGGGCTCCAGCGGCTCGAGAGGAGGGGGTGCAGGCTCATCGTGAGGTCGGGCTCGGACACGATGACAGCGTTGCACCGTCTCGCTCTCCCGCCGCCGTCACCCTCCCGGCCGGCGATGCGTCGCCCAACGCGAGGACGACGGTGTGTGACGACCCTCAGCCGGCGAGCAACGCCCCACCGTTCACGTGGAGGACCTGACCCGACAGGTGTTGCCCGGCTGGGGACATCAGGAACGCCACCAGGCCAGCGACGTCGTCCGGCCTCCCGGCGCGAGCCGTGAAGGTCTCGCCGAGCAGGCGCTCGCGGCGCTCGGGGGTCATCGAGGTGCCGAAGAGCTCGGTGTCCTCGGTGTAGCCGGGTGCCACGACATTGGCGGTGACGCCACGCGGGCCGAGCGCCCGCGCCAGATCGCGCATCCAGGGCGTGAGGGCCGCCTTGGCCGCTCCGTAGGCGCCGCCCCCGCGGGTCCCGGCGATCGACCCGAGCGCGACCACCGAGGCTCCGTCGGTCAGGGTGTCGCGGAGCGCCTGCACGGTCAGCACGGCGGTCAGCACGTTCATCCGCCACGACGCCTCCCAGGACTCCGCGACGCCGGCGAGGCCGGAGCGGTCCGACGAGGCGCCGACGCCGCCGGCGACCAGGGCCAGTCCCGCGACGGGACGGGTGCCGACGGCTTCCGCGAGCCGGGTGGCGCCGTCCGGGGTCGACAGATCGGCGTCGACCAGCAGGGGAGGGGAGGGAGTGTCAAGCCCCCGGGCGGTGCCTTCGAGCGCCGTGCGCCTGCGTCCGACGAGGACCAGGGTCTCCGGACGCTCCGCGAGCGCCCCGGCCACGGCTCGGCCGATGCCGGAGCCGGCGCCGGTGACGACCAGGAGCTGGGGCGTGTGGGTGGTCATGACAGTATTTTAGCGCTAAAGTATTCTTGTGACCACCGGCCGCGGAGATGCAGTGGGGGAGATCGTCGCCGCCTGGCGACGCGAGCGGCCGCAGGACGACGTGTCGTCGATCCTGGTGGTCACCCCGATCTGGCGGCTGGGGGCGGCCCTGCAACGCGCGCGGTCGACGGCACTGTCC
>Ga0105239_10003867_pt1 | contig 18174 bp, 19 predicted proteins | sample KBSC44metaG_FD_92761 | JGI IMG/M metagenome (GOLD analysis project Ga0105239, IMG submission 92761) | Corn rhizosphere microbial communities from Kellogg Biological Station, Michigan, USA - KBS C4-4 metaG | ecosystem: Host-associated > Plants > Roots > Rhizosphere > Soil | place: Michigan, USA...
GAAGTCGGCAGTACGAATGAGGTGCTCAATATTCATATAGTACCCGAGAGGTGTGCGCTGCTTTATGCCCAAGGTAGCTCGCTATGCCTCCATTTTTGATCAATCGGGGACATTTTGTAAACGATGAATGGACATCAAAAATCCCTCTATCTGTCTGTCTATTTATAATAATGGAGCTCTGCGCTCATCGATGCTGACTCACCCGTCGACATGAATAGCCTTTTGAAAGTGGGAATGGTGGGTGATACATAGGAAGAGATGTTGACCCTGGTGGGTAGGGTAATTAGCATCCTGAACTTTGAAACAATATTGCTACATCGCTCCCCGCCGCGGGCTCCACGCTGGCTCCGTGGTGGCATTAGTAAGACGCTGTTCTCCTCATTCCTCCTCGTCCTCATCACTATCACTATCGCCGTCGACGAGATGACGAAGAGTCATCTCTTCACGGGTTCTTACAAAATACCTTGTAGCGGCAGCCAGATCGCCCGAGAAAAGGGGAAGCAGTCTGTCCATGAGTCTTGCACCTCTCGCAAACTCCTCCTCTGAGAGAAGTTCATCTCGGACCTCATCATCCGAGAATTCTTCCAAGTCGTCCTCGGTCAGGTCGTCCGGGGTTTCAGGAAATGACCCATCAGAGGATTCTTCCAAGTCGTCCTCGGCCAGGTCGTCTGGGGTTCCAGGCAATGACTCATCCGAGAAATCTGAAGAAGAGTTCTCTTCTATGTCGTATGGGTCTTCGGGATACGGCTCATCGGGGAACCAGCGAGCCCAGAGACGCTCGTGATGGAAAGGACCCAAGTCAGCCCAGGCCTCGCGGGGATCTTTAGCATACAGGCATTTGCGTTTGGCAGTTGCCGTTTCAGCATCGAACCCTTCTCTAAATCCTTGAAATTCCTGTTCCCCGGTCAAGCCACTGACGAAGATGCCGGACAAGGCATTGGGATTTTCGAATGTGATCGAGCACAGGTCTTCGTCGGCATCGCCCTGGATCTCCCCCTCGCCAGTCTCGTTTCCTCTCCATCGAAAATTAAATGTACGGCACTTCGCAGATGGCATCGAGTTGCTAGGTATATCGAATTGCGCAGGATCGATCAATTCGATCAGTTCGCAGTGTGACTGCTCAAGCGACTCGTTATCGTCTTCATCTCCCTCAGTTTCTGTTGCCTCTTCCGCCTTAATACCCTCAATAGATCTCGGATCACCAATCTATGAACTCCCTCCGATCAGGAGGATAATCTCTGGAGGTCAATATGCCTGCAAACCCTTTCCAACTTGGCCACCAAATTCCCGTCAGGATCTGCGATTTTGGGACGAGAGCAATGACGACACCTGGTTTGAACCAGAGATATACCAATATCTCCCCTTGCTCAAGCCAAAAGTAACGACCAAGGGCAAAACTGCGGCTGATCAACCATTCATTATCAGAAAGCCGATCGAATTTTGGAAGGCCCAGTGTGGATTTCGTGGTCTTTCTACGAGTGGATCACTGTCAGACTTGCAGAACCGCATCAGAGGGCTTGGTGGCCAGGATATGTGTCCTTCCATTGCAGTCGCTGCTGCGGAGATGGAGCTAGAGTACTTGGCTCAAAATAAGGATTTGGTTGACCAGAAATGGAGCCTTGCAGACGACAACGAGAAAGCCATGTTGTGGCCACAAAGACTACTTTCTGAAACATTCCTCGTGCCTTCCCCACCGGAGCAAGTCCTTGTCGTGCAAGTGGACTATCGGTCGTTCAGCTTCGAGAAAATCTGTGGCCAGATGAATATACCTTGCGAGACCCGGAACTTGCCCTCAACCAATGACAGTCAAGTGGGCCTTCGCAAGATTGCAGTTGGACTGGACGCCGAGGCTGTCAGTTCCAAGTACGGTGAGATCGATCGCGAAATACAACGTTCAATTTTGCGCGAAAAAGAAGAGGAGGAAGAGCGTCGCAGAAAAGCCGATGAGCCATTTCTCTCGAGACTTGACTTGGCCAAGACGAAGAGCGTAGACCCAGAAGGGGAATGGGATATCACTGGGAAGTGGGTCATCAGTTGCCCATACATGCAAGAATCATGGGGATCTGCAGGGCAGAAGTGCTCCGTTAAGTTCAAATACACCAAGCCGAATGCTTTCGGTTCGGCACAATTGCACGGAAACTTTGATTTCATTGCCCTGGCAGGCATTTGGCGGATTGTCGATCCCAATTACGGATCGAGCGCAAGCTTATCTCCACAACTAGATGCCCCTGCTACCGAAGTTGCAGAACTATGAGGCTTTTCCATGGTCGTTTTTAAAGTCGTATGAGAGGATTGTCGAACGTTTTCTGAGATGGTCGAATACCACAGCGATGTTTGCCCTCGACTGGTCGTGCGTTTAATGCAATGCAGATAGGAGACGCGACACGCTTTGCTAGAACGCGTGATTTTGTTTATGGTTGGCCAATTGCGTCGTTAGCCAGTCCTCAGCCTGAGAAGACACAGCTTGGTGGAGACGTTGGATCAGGAAGGCGAGCCGAGTGTGCTAGGGCGAAGTAAGATTACGTTGACAACATACGTCAGAGCCACAAATAATCCTCCGTAGAGATCCTGCCCTTTGTGTATGCCAGCAAGAATGCACTCCTTGCCAACGAAGTCGCATTCGGACGAGAGTCCAAGGATGTTGCTCGGGTTGACTGGTCCAATCTCTAGTACTAGTAAACCATTGCTCAGCCTTATTCCAGGACTATCAGAAGTTGCTCTCATTGAATAGACTGACAGAGAATTGTCAATACATTTTCTCCCTCGGGAATTGCACGTCTAAACCCGATGCTTGCAGAGAGTGCTCTTTGACAGAAGATGTCGCGTTCCCCGTCACCAGCGCCAAAGGCGACCATTGATCGTCAATCTACCACACCATTCCTCCTCAATTTTTGCTATCGATCGGCAGGCTTTCACAACTTGACCGAATTCCCTTTGCCCACGCCCACAAATCCTCGACCTCATCTTCCGGCACATTTACAGATCTACACGTGGATGAGCTGTACTCTACAAGAGCTGGCGCATTTGTTGACACAAGCGCTCCCCCAGATCTTACCAGATCCCAGTGTCGGGACGAGGCTGAGCTTCCGACTAGTGTACCCCGATGTACATGCCCCTCGAGGAGGAGGCGGCCGACTCGAGACCGAAGGTAGAGGGAGATACTTGACGAAGGAGATGGGTAGTGTGGTAGTGTCAGCACCTGAGTACTCCAATGGAAATGGAAATACTACTATCAGGCTAGAAGGGGAAGATGCAGACAAGACACTGGAAGATGCCAAGTTTGTGATTGGAGACTTCATCGACTGTGCGATCTTTCCCCCCCTAAGTGATGGGACTGTGGTTGGTCGGGGAGGTTCTGGACCGCGAGGGCCAAGAGAAGATGGATATGGTCGCGTTAGAGGTGGTGGGTACGGCGGCCAAAGTGGACGAGGTACTTTCAACGGAAGCGCTTCTAGGGCTAACGACTTCGGTGGGTCTGGGAGTATGCCCAGCGGTGAATGGAGGCGGGGAGAACGACTTCCAGATGGCGGCGGATATCGAAGTGGTGGCAGAGGTAATAGGCGAGGTTATTGAAATAGGGAAGCTGAGCGAACAAAATTTACAGCTCAGAAGAGCAACTGTTGATGAGGACTGTGGGAACGAATGGCTTCCCACGCCGTTGGAAACGGCCAGCATGGGGCAAAGCCCATCTTTGATCCGGGAACCAGACCATCGTCTAAAGCAGGTACCAAAGGACCCAAAGTTCTCATCTGAGAAGGCGGACCGTTCGCATTTTCTGTCTAAGAAACTTCCCTTGGAATAGGGCGGCCCTTTTGGTACATATTTTGGGGGCGGTCAGCAATTTGTTTTACCACATGATCAAGCCATCGAGCTAGGCAGACCGATATGCCCATCCGAAGCAGTTTTTGGATGCAGATGCAGGGGAAGCGCAGAAGCACAAAGGCTCAGCCCTGGGCTCTCCCAAAAGTGGGTTGTAAGTCCAGTCGGAAGTCATCCGAGGACCAAACTCTGAAGGCCTTGAGGAGCAATGATAGCGAGGAACTTGAAGCACAGGATGTCAGCTGTCGCTCGTCTAAAAGTGCAGAATAGGCGCAAGACACACAAAGCACTGGGACCGCCAGTTCGCGTATAGTATCTCAGTTGATATCGATGTTCACCGCCAGGTCATCACGTGGCAGCAGAGCAAACGTTGGGAGGACCATTGAACATGGCAGGCACGACAGGGCGAGTGGGTGCGCTGCCAGTGGGTGGCAATGGCAAGTGGACACTGGGCACTAACCACGGACTACTAGCTAAGTACTACTACTGGGCACTACTGGGCCGAACGGGCACTTGGGAAGGTGTCCCCCCTGGCGCGCCGTCGCAGCGGAAGTCTGCATGACGTATCCATCGAATGAGGGCGCCCTCTGTTCGGGCTGCTCCTTCCATCCTTTTTGTTGTCACCCGCTGCATCTGGTTCCCCCACACTTGCACCTGCCCATCCAACAGCTTCAACGACTAAGCTTCTCCTTCCTAGAAAAAACAACAGTTCTTCTCTTCTCGTTCTCTTCTTCATCCAGGCTCAATTGAATTTCTTCAGTAATTCCTCTTGTCTTCTTCTCAATTACAACTAGATTTCTTGATTTCCCCTTGAACCGTTGAACATCCATCGATCTTTCACCATGCCTAAAGTCAGTCTCAATCTGCCCCTCCGTTTTGTTGGCTTACCCTGCCAACAACCCCCCGCTTGACCGCCCCTTGCAATCCTCATGCTGTGATAACTTCAACCATGTCTGACGGCTTGTTCTTAGGTCAAGTACATCCTCCTCGACTGTGACAACACTCTTGTCCTTTCTGAGCGTCTAGCTTTCGAGGCCTGTGCCGACCTTACCAATGAAATCCTTGAGAAGCATGGCCTCCCCGACCGCTATACTGTCGACAGCTTGCTCGAAGACTTTGTCGGCCAGAACTTCCGTGGCATGCTCGTCGGTCTACAAAAGAAGCACAACTTCTCCTTGAAGCCAGAGGAACTCGAGGACTACGTTGCTCAGGAGCTTGGCCGTGTCACCCAGAAGCTCAGCGAGAAGGCCACCCCTTGCCCCGGTGTTCCTGAGATTCTCAAGGGACTAAAGGAACAAGGCTACCCCATGTCTGTTGTTTCGACCTCGGCCAAGCCCCGCGTCGTAGCATCCCTCGTCAAGACCAACATCGACGGCTATTTCCCCAATGAGCATGTCTACAGCGCTGCAACCTCGCTCACTCCTCCCTCATCCAAGCCTGACCCAAAGATCTATCTCTATGCTTGCGAGCAGCTCGGCATCAAGCCTTCCGAAGCCGTTACTGTTGAGGACAGCAAGAGTGGTGCCACTGCTGCTATGCGTGCTGGTATTCCGCTCATCGGCTACGTCGGTGTCTATGGCATCGAGGAAGGCAAGGAGAAGATGGAACAGATGGCCACCCTGCTCCGTGAGCAGTGCAAAGCTGACGAGATCATGTACGACTGGAAAGAGTTCCCAGAACTCCTCAAGAAGATCGAGGCTCGTTCCTAGATTTTGATGGAGCTGACAAGCTCTTTTCGCATGGATACGAACATGACAAATGACATGGTACACAAGAACGACGACTGCGACATGGTTTACGAAGCATGTCTTTGCCCATTGCTTGTCCAGAGACTTAAACGGGGCTGCGCAAAAGGAATACCACTTGATTATGGCGAGACGATCCCTAAACACGTCAGCTCTAGAGATCTGACAGTCCGATATTAATCGGTTTGACAAAAGAACTAGAATAGAAAATATCAAGACTACATCATACAGCTTGTGGCTAGCTGTATCAATGTCCTTATCATGTTTCCAATCCCCTTCCCAGGTAGTCACAGTCATAAGCTCCAGCACATGGCCTTCTACTTGCTTTCCTACCTCTTCAATTCCCTCCCCAAGCGTTATCTCCCTTGCAGACCGCCTCAACCAGCTTGCCTACCGCCTGCCTCATGACAAATTTCTCGCCTTCATAGTCCATATCAAACCAGTAATTTACCGCTATGCAGGGTGCACTAGTTCCATCATCCCAGGAGCCGCACTGCTGTGTCACATGGTGGAACCACCCTGATGGCAAGTAGAGCATCTGTCCCGCTTCGACGGTAACTGTCTCTGGTCGTGCGTATTTGTAGTAGGGAAAAGAGTTGTCGAGATATGACCGTGAAAGAAGTGGTGATATAGGTATCCAGGGCAGACGACTGTCCTGCTCCCTTGGTTGAATTTCCTGGCTGATGGAGCTGCTGTTGCTTTCATTGGGAGAAAGAGAGGCATGCTCGTCGAGTTCAATCCTGAACCCACTACCATCTCCATCTTCACCTTCATCCTGAACAAGTCTCCCTGTCCTTACCATCTCCGCGTGCAAACACAATTCTTCTACCGGAGCGTAGAGTGTGAAGGTCTTACTCCCTCTAAGCACAAGATAGAGGTTCTCGTATGGGTCCCGATGTGTGCTGGTCACTGACCTGTGGTCACCGATCCAGATGTTAGTTGCATCAGGCTCCCCTAGGACCGCTGCAGCAAAAGGTAGATTTGATGGCAGGTCATCAAGTAAGGGGCTGAGAGCCGTGCTGGTGAGATTGCTGTTTTGAGATTGTAGATAGTAGACGGGCGCTTTCGTCCATGTATTTTGCCCATCCTGTATCTTCGAAGTAGGAAATAGCGCTAGCTTATCCAGCAGCGTAGAGAGTGTCATATTGGCGGTGGCAGGTTGAACGAACACCTGTTCCTCTCCCGGTTGGTTTTCGTCATGCCCTTCATCATTGAGAGCTCTTGACTTTGGTAGAGTGTAAAGCGCATCTGCTCGCCCATCTGGTGTGACAGCAACCTCTACCTCGTCTATGACCTTTGCACAAAGTGACTGCGCTGTCCATGCAAATGCCGGTGACGATAAAACGTCAATTCTTTCATTTGTGGCCACGTTCGCTGCTGTCTTCTCACCGCAGGAGGCAGCTTCACAGCGCTCCTTCGCTTCCCGCACATTGTATACGCAAGGCCTTCCACGACTCACTTGCTTGCTGAATTCGATTGCGGAAGGATATGCATACTCACAAATGCCGCTGGTGTTGTAGTCGTGAAAATCTTCGATCAACTGTATCAAGAGTGCCGCCGCTGAAGCGTGATTCATCCTTTGGTTGGCCTAAATTCAGCACAGCACCTTCTTGAATCTATTCCAGCCTGACTACCTAACTAACTGGATCGAAGATCATTCAATCTGAGTGTGCCAGCCTTGTGAAGATATCATTTTTTGCCATTGAGATATTTACCTTGAGATAATGTGATCTCAAAGCTCCTCTGTGTCTCAGTACTCCGCCCTGGTACGCTACGGTAGACCAATGATACAAGACGTGCAGCGCCGATTGAGTGCCCCCCTCGACGTCATGGTCAACATCACTCTACTTATTTCACCACCTTCATACCTTCATAATGAGATTGATGAACCAACGAGTAGCACCCTCAATATCAAGAGCCAGTTCTAGCAAATCCTAACCTCAGGATGAGCTTCTCAGAATACCTGAGACCGTCCAAAGAGACCCAAACTACGTTTGCAGTTTCGTAGGGCCTGCTCAGTCCACTTGCATATCGGTGTTGCACTGTGGCCAGCTTCTTTGTTTCTCCCTTCCCCATTTTTCTGTTCCAGCATCGTTGACTGATTGTTTCCTCTTGCTCCCTCCAAAATGAAGCTACATCGCAGGCAGTATGCACTGCCTCATGTTTGGCAGACCAAAGGCCGTTGCGCTGCGCGCCAAATTGATGCTGCATGGCCACTGCCTCAAACTTCCACAGCATTAAATTCTTTTACTTGACTGAATCCATTTGACTATCTAAGGTATACACCATCCTTCCTGGGTACTCCTTCCCCTCAGCGAACCCTTCCTCAAAGATATCACGTTTCTTCCCATTGCGCTGTCAAAGCATCCAAGATTCCACGCATCGCTCCATCGCGTCACGAAGCACGACACGTGCACAGCATTGCTATGGAGCACCCTTCCCCTACACCAAGTGACACCCACCGCAATACTGAAATTCAGATCAGCTCAGAAGACTCCTTCTCTCTGGTACCCTTTCTGGTATTCAAACACTACACGTGTTCGGGAGATGGCTCAGACTGCTTGAAATGCCTCCGAGATCAGGCAGACGCATTCCAACTGCCGGCAATTCCACAAATCAAGGTGCCTTTATTAATAGGTGTCTCGGATGCACTAGATCTTTATCATTTCACCATGGCGCTGCACCGCTAGGACGATGACCTCCGGTTCGTGGTCAAGAATCACCCCCTTATCCCTGACAGCCTGAGGCAGGCTGCTCTATTCGTCCTCCATACCAATTGTCACAACTTTCTCGCCAAAGCCATTAAAGAAATAATCTATCTCTGCCAAGACTACTTTTGCATTCAATTGAATTGCGCTATGATTACCGAAGACGAAGACGATTCACGGGTCGAGTACGTTCGGGACCTCCTGGAGAGTGCTTTACAAAAGGCCAGTGATGTCGAAAGTATGATAGATGCACATGACTCTTGCCGAGCTGTGTCAAAATCTGCTGAACGATCGCTTGAGGCATCACATGTCTTGCGTGATGAGGCTTTATCTTGCTTTGTTACACTAACAAATCGACTTAAACCCAGGTTTCTCCGCCCCTACCGCACGACTGAGTCAGAAGTTCAATACGCTCTTATACCGCATGTGTGCACTTGTGGTTATGAACATGATGTTGATGGCATCATATTTAATACCAAATCCCGCCATGACTCTACTGAAGACGATAATTCGAGCGTGATCGAGAGTTACATCACTGGCCACGAGCTCTGTGTCATCTGTTATGGTCCTATCTTTGGTCAGAATCCTCAGGAAAACTATGCTGATTCTGACCCTCATCTAGATTCTCCGTGTTGTAAGCAGCATTTGCATTCACGCTGCTTGGCAAAATGGTTCAGAGAAAGCATCAGTGACAACCGTTGCCCTTTCTGCCGAAGCCCGTGGGCCGAAGATTCCCTTTCTGCATTCACGACACGTCAGCTCAATGCGATGAGGAATAAATTGGAATTGGCTTCTATTGCACGACAGCTTCGACAGCTACTGAATCCCTTGAGACAGCGATCCATCCTAGAGTATATTACAGGTGGAAGAAAGCCGCTTCGACAAACATCACTCTTACCCTATTTACAAAGCAAACCGGCTACAAATCTCCCATTGTTAAGAATCCAGCTCCAGCGTCTCCTCGATCAGCAGGCGACCATTGAGGAAGCTGCGTGGCTGCTTAGGCATGTCAAACAGGCTCAGAAATGTAGGGGAATGTCTATGAGACAGCAAGAACGACTTCACGCCATGCGAGGTGCTAGACCCATTGCTATGAGGACCTTGAAACAGAGCCAAATCACGAAATATTTCGGAAGAAAACAACAATCGCCCAGGCAATCTCTCCACCAACGCCGGATTACTTCTTTCTTGAGGGTGTAGTGTGGGAAATCTACACAATTGCAGAATATCACTGCTAGCGCATGGACTACAATGGGTAATGGCCATGAGAATTTTCAAGTAAAGGGTTTTCGACCTGCAGTTAGAAGGTTGTTGACTCTGCTGGAAGGTGGCGGATGTTCTCACTAAAGGCTTGTACTCATGAATTGAGGGCTCAGGCGAATGTTGGTTTATTATCGTTTCCGGGACTCGCAAGCACGGTCCAAGAGCAAATCATGGACCAGCAAACAGGGTCGGAAAGGGGAGCAAGGCAGCTAGCTCCAGCTTAGGATTTCCAACCACAGATTCTCATTGTACCAAACTTCAAAAGTGTTTTCAGTAGACTTTCATAGCTCTAGAATTGAACGATAAAGCGATCCAAATGAATCCACTCTCGTACCCTCCTAACAACCCAATGCATCTGGTAGTCCCCGCCACAATCATGTTCAATGTCAATTGTCTCAATGAAAGAACGTACCGCGCGGGAATGAACAAAGGGCTGCATCATTGCTTGCGTGCAAATTCTTCAATGTTTGTCATGCTCCTCGTCTATCAAACCGCCACTTGGCATGAGCGATTTCAAAGGAATCTGGCTGAGCGAGCATCTTTGCGTTGCTGCGAGAAGCCGTGCTTTGCTGTGTGAACAAATACATTATGCGTCCGTCTACATGGTCGATTGCCGACACTGCATTTCCTCCCTATACTCAATTGGCTTCTTGTTTGTTCATATTGCGAGTACATCATATTGTTGGTTGACTTAAGATGACTTCCCAACCTTCCAGCACATTTTATATATTCTCAGCGTCGGGCACACTTGTCTGCTAGGTGCTCATTCCCCAACTCTCTCCCTCGCCATGGACCAAGCACTTCGGCTAGCCACCACTCTATCTTCACCAAGTTTCCACCTGATATATATAACTGCGTGAAAACAGATGCAGCAAGGTCACTCAACAACGAAGTACCGTGAACTTTCGTTTGTGGGAGCCTCATCCGGGATATGTGACCGGGGATTTCGGCCCAGCAAACATGGCATCAACCAACAGAGCCCATGCACGAACAGGGCAAATTGCGAAACAGCTAATATCACCTTCAATTCCCAATTGAACAGGCCCCCTGACCATATTCACAAGATCGACGAGCTGGATCAACAGACATGCCTGCAGCCTGAATCTGCAACTCTTGTGACAAACTCGAATAGGCTTCACGGTGCAGGAAGCGATGCAAGTTCCTGTGTGCGAGGGTGGCGTTTGTCAACTGCCTCGAAGCAGGTAGAACCCTATATATATCACCATTGCGACCATCGTGTCCAGTCACCCTTTTAGATTTTCCTCTTCTCCTACAATATTTCCACTCACACCGTCGCCTCTTGTTCTGATCGAATCTGCGCTCCTCAAGCATCCATCTTCCCCTGCAGGTATCATCATTCAAATCTCCATATCCACCCCTCAGCCGATCAAAAGATGTCCCAATCAGCACAGAAAAATATGTCTATCAGACCAAGTGGAAAGCAGAAAACCAATGACATCCCCAGCTCGAAACCCAAAATCTCACCGGCTCGAAAGCGAGTCAACGACATAGAATATGTCCTCCATGCCTTGGCCGCCGGCAAAAAACTCCCAGCTATTGCCAAATCAATCAGATATGAAATCAATGGGCTCAATCGAAAGCTGGCAGTGTACGGCCTTTAAGCCGTCCATTTTCTTGAACTGAAGGGGGTGACCAAGAGCGACATCGTCCTCGAATTTGCCAACAACCCGGAAATTCAGAAGGCCTTTGACACCGCGGACTTTGAAACCACACGGCTCAAAGCCATCGAAACCGCCAAGGTCCTTGAACACTTGGCTGCACGAGAGACAGAATACGACAAACCTAAGTGCATGCCGATGACACTCGCTCAGATCTCCAAGAAGTTGGATTTGAGCCTGGCTGTTCTCGCTCGGAACATCTCAATCTTCGACTTTGGGTTGGTTCAACTCTTGGAGCACAAGGGTGTCTCGAAGGAGGTTGTGCATACCGCCATGGCGCACAACCTTGATGGATTCAAGCTGAAATTCTCGATGATTAAGGCTGAGGCAGCGGCTAGGGAAGCGGCGGAGGCGATGGAGCAGGAGAAAGCCAAAGCTGTGAGAGGGAATTGAGAAATGTATTTCAATACCTGGACTAGTGGGGCCTATCGATCCGTGAACGGAAGCGGGATGGTGAGGGGGTTGAAATGAGATCCGGACTGCAGTGGGCTTTTCATATTGGGGAATGTGCAGGGGTTGTCACAAGGGATGGAGGAATGGGCAGAGCTCCCTCCACTTATTATTTAATATCATACTAATTGAAAGCGGATGGAGATCGACACCCTAGCCGATGAAGGCCCACTGGCTCCCCACAATTCCCAAGCTCACCAAGTTAGATTAGGTAGGCACATACCATATCACAAGTTGAAACAGCCTTGAAGTTCTGTGGCCAGTATAAATGATTCTCCATTCTTCGCGTGCTCATTTTCATACATTGTATCTACCACGCCCAGTGCATAGACTTGGTGCAGAGACGCATCATCCCGCCGTGTCGGATTGTCGTCACGATAAGGGAAATTCAATTCAGCAAATCTAAGCGATTCTTTCTAAATCTCGAATATCAGAACGTGCTTGGGTACTTGGGGTGCAATGGTTCCCGTTTGTCGTGACGCATTTGTTGAGTGATTGAGTCTCGACTTTCGAGATCTCCGGCTCTCCATTCGAATGCTGGGAAGTACTTGCCCAGATCATCGATGCGTTCTTCTACGAGAGAGAGAGTCTGGCGGATTGGATTGATCTACGGTGGACAATTTTGAACACTTTATGTGTGCATACTCGACTTGCACTCACCATGTTCGCAGAGAGAGTTGTGCCTGGAGTGTGCAATTACAATTCCGTTGGCAAGTGGTGTCCCTTGGCGTCTTCTCTGTGAAAGTTTGTTTTGTGAAAGCATGGCGGGGTCGGTCAGATACCTGTATGATCCAAGGCTCAGGCATTCTTGTGAGAAGCATCGAATTCTCGCCTTTTCTAAATCCAAGATCAGATCTAGACACTGTGTTCTAGGCAGCAAAAGTAGCGGAGGGGGGACGAAGGGATCACAGTTACAAGAGGGGAAATTAGGAGGGAGCCATTGAAGGTTTTGGGGGTTTTGGAGGTTTATTGTGAGTTCTAATAGTACGTGTATGCTTTGCCGACTGCGGCACAAGACCTATGATCCTCAGAATCAGAAGAGTTGCCGAAGTAGAATTCTGCTCACAAAATGTCAGGCTCGATTGTGCAGAGCTTCTGAGACATTTAAATCACCCAGGTCAACCATGCTGAAAGGTCAGTAGTGGCTCGCAAACTACCAGAGCTTGCCATTTGCCTCTACCCAGTTTGTTGGAGGAGCGATACCGTCGACAACCCACATGTTCTGCAAATTTTGCTTATGGATTGCCTCTTGTTCCTCTTGAGCAGCGACCAAGGCATTCACTGTTCCCATTCTGTTGTGAGACTTCGCCATTGCGTTAAAGACGATCTCAGCGTACTTGAGGCCTCGATCGACGGTGTCGATATTCTCAAGTTCCTCCAACAGGCGAAGACCAAAGGCGGAGAGGTGGTGGTACATGGTATCCGCTTCGATGTTGTAATAATCCTGGATATTTTCCAACGACCAGCCGGCTTCCTTGTTCAAAACATCCTCGCCCATGGGTGGGACTTGCCTTGCTTCATTTTCTGTCATGATGGTGCTCTGAACCACTTTGTTCAGCATGATCTGCTTCCAGTTTGGGTGCTTTTCGCCGACCTTGAATTCCATGAACTGCATTAATTTGTTGTTGAAGACGGCAATGCGCCAAACTGCAGTTGTGATTGTGATGTGGCTGCTCGCAGCAAGACCAGAAAGATATTTGCCCGATATAATTGACTGCATCATTGTGTAAGTGCTCACAACTTCCTTGCGGGAAATCGCTATCTTTTCAGCCAAGGCTGGGCTAGCGGAGTTCCGAGTCTGTGGGTTGGCCATTGATGAGGTCAACAGGATAATTTTATTCTGGTTGACAGTATAAATTGGTGGCCTGTAGGAGTCTGGATTGCTGGTGCAACTATGTTGAATCTGTCTTGTGTTTTAGATGAAGTGGACTCTCTTTTGGAAAGTGGTTTGTTCCAAGGAGAAGAATGCTGATTTCAGATGCTGATGGGGGGATATATACTTGAGAAGATCCTCGAGGCAGTCCACAGTGATGGAGAATCCAGGCCCACACATGATGTCCCAAAGCGTGACATTGCTCTTTCGACAACGGAACTGCCCTTGTGTCCGGAGACTCGAAGGGATGGGTCCATGCCATATTTAACCACTCCATTGTTGCTCACAATGTCACTTTTCTTTGCACCATTGTCATCCTTTGAATTCCCCCCTTTGTAAGGGTCGGGATCACTCGCCCGTTTGCCTTGGTCAATGGCCACATAACAGAGAGTTGAAAATCTCCACAATGGGATCACCAATTGAAGTGCTCATTTGCGTGATACCTCCACCATTTCCAGGTTCCCTTTGGAAGGGCCTGGGTTCCTCATGCAGAATGCCGTGAAAGGCATTACTCATATTTGGATCAGTGTCTGAGCCGTTGCTGTCACGAGATTCTGAAATCGGTCTTTTCATCACCTCTACAATGGCACTCCCAAGCATCACCAGACCGTAGGGAGGACGTGTTTATAATAGGGACCGATACCGACAAGACTTCGCTACCATCCACTGAGCAAAAAGAACTCTTCCATCGTGGAGGTTGAGGACATACATGCCTGTTTGGGGCTTGTTAGCGATTGCTCTTGAAGATTCAGCCGGAGCTAGACTCTGCAGGGCTTTCAAGGGCGCGATTGAACTTACATGGAAGGATGATGATGTCTCAGGGATCTTCAGAAGGTCGGTTTATCTCGTGAATGCTCTCCAAGCAGGTGGTTCCAGGTGGAGGAGGGGTATCTGTCATCGACCCAGGTCTCAGCGAGTATCCCGTGAGCATCGGGTATCCTGCCCTTTTTCCATTTCCCAAGAGAAAGCTGATTCACGGTCCATAATCATTTCGCTGATAGGCAGGGGCTGTAACAGGGGCACTGTTAGCGGCATCCTCCCCGAAATCTTCTTCCACAACATCGCTGGGAGGGGACAAGCAGGCTGCTTGTTGATGATTGCAATCCTGATGCAATATTAGCAAAGTATGTGGGCACCGGTCGAAAGAACTTACTGCCTGATGATTGTCGCTGACCCATTTCAAGGCGGACAGGAGATCTCCTACTTGCATCCAGAATTTAGGGACATCCCACGAACAAGACTTCTAGTGTTGGTGAAGCCCGAATCATATATGTATATATGAAATGCTGATCCTCTGCGGGATAGCAGTGAAGTTGTGGTTATGGTTAGGAAGATGGAGATGATTAAGGAGAGCCTCAGCAATAAGTAGTACCATGTAAGAACCAGACTGTTTGACATCCGTTTCCGATGGTTGCGAGTTGCCGGAGCAAACTTGATTGCTATGATTGCTATGCTTTCTTGATTTTCTTTGGTATGATGCCTATTCTTACCTGGTCACACATGAAAAAGGGAGGTTTCGCTGTATCATACTAACTAAAGTCAGTTGTGTCATTGTTTGTTTATCTTACAGTTGTAGAAAGACAACGAGACAATGAGACCCAAATGCAATGACATAGAGCTCTGGAATGGAGTGTGAAGAACGCCACAAACCCTTAGGAGTGTCTCAAATATTTGATAGCAACCTGTGCTTCCCTGGTTATGCAGCATATTTGGCCGCAGGGAGCAGATACACAAACTGTTGAAGCTAGCAAACGATCCCAAGCAGCAGGTTCGCTTGTTCGGAAATGGCAGCGCAAGATTCCAAGAGGACATGTAACTTCGTAAGGTCTAACCACTGCGAGGTGAAATCAATGAGCTAAGAAGCGAACTCACGCGATTCGATCTGTCAAAGGCCACCCACTTTGATACTTTAGGCAGGTAGACAATAAGTATGAGACAACCGTGACATTGTCTGGAATATCAATTCTCCGATCTCCGAAAGCCGGGGTGGGCGATCGCCAATGGCACCACCAAACGACGGCCCAAACAGGCATAGAGACTTCCAATTACCGTTAGACTCAGCCTCTCTCAGCCTCCCGAAGCCCCCTTAGGCGGGAGCTTGCGACGCCACTTGCGCAAGCTCCCCGCTGGCAAGCTTCGATAGCCGCACTCCTCCATATATGCCACGATTCCCAGAGCAAGCTCATCCCCACGAACCTTGGAGACTTGTAAACGAGTCCACGCTAGGACGTGCACAACAGGCTGCAACAAATCAAGGCCACTTCTTTTACGAGAAGAGTGTCTTCTGTTTTGGCGAGATTGTCTGAGGCGATCTACCTGGTACATTTCTCTCATCTTATTCCAGAACATACGCAGTTATTCATGTATGATGCTCATGTTCCACCCGAAATTGCCTTGTCCAAATTGCTACTCTGTAGATTACTCTCGGGATTCCGTACCTATCTCATCATCTTATAAGTATTGAGTCTGTCCTCTACCTCAAAGCTTGGCCTTCGATGTGGTGATTCTCTCGATCTGGCCAACAGTATAATATTCACTTGAACAACAACAAACGCCATGGCTACGCGTTCTTTACTTCTTTTATCAAGCTTGGCTCTGGCCGCCCATGCTTCAAGTCCTGTCCTTCCTCTCACGGACGAGCCATCAATAGGTCCAGTATATCTTTCACCGGCCAATGGATCCTCTGCCGCCTTTGATGATGCCCGAACTCAATCAAAAGCCGAAATCGATGAGGCTGTAAGGACCGGGGAGTCTCGCTATGGCGAGATTGATGGCCAAGAAACCTCTTTCTCGATATCTGTGTTTTCTACCAATAGTAACGAAACGCTATTTACCTATCATTTCGAAGCTCCGTTGCTGAACGGGTCATATACTCGTGGCAAGCTCACCGATGATACAATTTACCGGACAGGAAGCCTTGGGAAATTGATGACGGTTTATCAATTCTTGGTTGATGTTGGCGACAGTGTGTTCTATGACCCGATCACCAAATATATTGTAAGAATCCCAGACTCCACGGGGCCCAGATCTCGTCCTATCGTTTGCTGACCTCTTTTGGATGATTAGCCTGAGCTTGCCAATGCGCCCCATGACGATCCACTGGAACATGTGAATTGGGAGGAGATAACGGTCGGCTCCCTTGCCTCCCAGATTTCTGGCCTGGGTCGTGATTGTAGGAAGCCCTGAGGATCATTCTGCGCAATTTTACTGACATAAAAACAGTCCGACTAGCAGACTATGCTATTGGGGGTATTGGAGGGCCAGGCGCCACACCAGAGGAATCCACTGCTCTGGCCGTCTCACTCGGGTTTCCCCCACCACTCTATTCAGTACCTCCGAACTGTGCCTACTACTCAAATGAGCTTTCTCCTTGCGACCGAGCAAGTAAGACTCTAACCTCCTCCAGCCCCTATCATTCATTTCTGACGTGTCATATCAGCTTATCTGCAAGGCCTCATTGAGCATCCGCCCGCATGGCCTAGCTACACCAAGGCCTCGTATTCAAACATCGCTTATCCTCTACTGGCAATGGCCTACGAGAAGATAACTGGACGTTCGTTCGAAGATGGCTTCAATTCAGTTTTCAGAGATCGTCTTGGTCTAGGTTCTGCTTACGCAGACTCGCCACCCAAGGACGTTGACGCCGTAATTCCACACAATGATACTTTCGCGACCTTCACTCACAGCATCGGAATTCAGTGGCCGTAAGTGGGACTCCTTTACCCCCAACCACCTTTTGGGTGCCTCAAGTAGAACTGACGGTAATCAAATGCAGTGCTGGAGGACAATATATCTCAACTCGTGATTTGGAGCTGTGGGGCAGGGCCATTTTGCAGAGCACTCTACTCCCCAAGGCAATGACACGCCGGTGGTTGAAGCCCCATTCTGTCACTGCGCAATGGGCCAGCGATGTTGGTGTAAGTGGATTAGATCTCCCCATCTTTCTTCATGCATGCTCAAGATGACCATATAGGCTCCTTGGGAGATCTATAGACTTCCGATTCCCGTTGACCCTACTCTCAACACCACACGCATCGTCGATATTTATTGCAAAGGAGGTGATGTCGGCGCTTACTCCACCGTTTTCTGCGTGGTGCCTGATCACGATATCGGCTTCACAATCCTGGCTGCAGGCGCGGTGCCCAACGCTCAAGCACAGCCGCTGAAGTCCATCATTGCTGAACGATTTGTAAGCTTATTAAAGCCTTCCAATCTCGCCATTTACGGCAGAACACGGGCTAATCAAGATCACAGATTATCGCTGCAGAGGCAACGGCCAAAGAGCAAGCCCGGAAAGCCTTCACCGGCACATTCCGACCAAGCGGCTCCAGCCTCAACTCATCCATCACATTGGCCGTCGACTCAGGCCCAGGTGTGGTAATCACGCAATGGATCAGCAACGGCACCGACTTCAAGAACTCCCCCATCGTTGGAGCAAAAGATGCCCGCCTATATCCTGCCAACCTGAAGCGTGAGGGAGAGAATGGGTCCACATTCCAAGCCTTCCGCGCCCTCTTCATGCCCAGCCGACCCATTGACGGCGCCGACCTGTGGCCTCAATATAAAGATGCCTGGTATTTCACAGACACTGCCATCTACGACAATCGCGCTTCGGACGCTTTCAACGTGGAATTGGA
>Ga0105239_10003870_pt1 | contig 18157 bp, 14 predicted proteins | sample KBSC44metaG_FD_92761 | JGI IMG/M metagenome (GOLD analysis project Ga0105239, IMG submission 92761) | Corn rhizosphere microbial communities from Kellogg Biological Station, Michigan, USA - KBS C4-4 metaG | ecosystem: Host-associated > Plants > Roots > Rhizosphere > Soil | place: Michigan, USA...
AACGCTGCAGCGTGCAGACGTCGAGATGGTCCTGCAGATTCGCACCGACGCCGGGCGCATCCACTGCGACGCGGATGTCATGTTCGCGCAAATGATCGGCCGGCCCGATGCCGCTCAGCATCAGCAGTTGCGGTGAATTGATCGTGCCGCCACACAAAACGATCTCGCGCGCTTCCGCACGCGTCAGTCGTCCGTGATGGCGATAATCGACACCGACCGCACGACCCGACTCAATCAACACGCGTTGCGCCACAGCGCGCGTGCGCACGGTCAGGTTGGCCCGGCCACGCGCTTCGCGCAGGAACGAAGCGGCGGTCGAACAGCGCGCGCCATTGCGTTGCGTGACCTGATAGAAGCCGAATCCTTCCTGCGACGCGCCGTTGAAATCCGCATTGGCGCGATGGCGCGCCACCGCCGCAGCGACGAACGCTTCCGACAACACATTGCGATGACGCAGGTCCGATACGGCGAGCGGTCCGTCCGCGCCGTGAAACTCGTCGGCGCCACGCGTGTTCGCCTCACTGCGCTTGAACAGCGGCAGCACCTGTTGCCACGACCAGCGTTCGTCGCCGGTGATGCGCGCCCATTCGTCGTAATCGCGCGGATCGCCGCGCATGTAGCACATCGCGTTGATCGAACTCGATCCGCCGAGCACGCGCCCGCGCGGCCACCACAGTCGGCGTCCCTGCAGCGCGGCCTGCGGTTCGGTGACGTAATCCCAGTTCAATTGCATGCGCGTGACGAGCTTCGCGATACCCGCCGGCATGTGGATGAACGGATGCCAGTCGCGCGGTCCCGCTTCGAGCAAGAGCACGCGGCAATTCGGATTCGCACTGAGCCGGTCGGCCAGCACGCAGCCCGCCGATCCGCCGCCGACGATGATCGCGTCGTAGGTCAAGCGAGCACTTCGACGGCGTCGCCGACGCGGATTGTGCCGAGCCGCCGCGGTATCGCGTTCTGCGAAAAGATGACGCCTTTCGGCGAGCGCCGGTACTTGATGAGCGTACGTATCGGCTCGCCGTCCGGATCGGGGATGCCGGTGTTGAAGTCGATGGTCGGAAACTGACAGCGCACGCAGGGTCCGAGCAGATCCAGTTCGACTTCGCCGATGCGGATGCGCTGCCACGAATCCTCCGCATGCGGTTCGACGCCATCGATTAGCAGATTCGGCCGGAACCGCTGCGCCGGAATCGGCTGTGCGAGTTTCGAATTGAGCTGGTCGATGGCCGATGCCGACAGCACGGTGATCGGATGGCTGTCCGCGAAGCTGACGACGTCGCCGGGTTGGGCGCGGTTGGGATCGACGGGGCGTTCGCGCGCGTTGTCCATGTAGACGAGCCGGCACGCCAGGCCTAAGAATTCGCTGAGCCACGCGGCGCTTTCGTCGTCGCCCGCGAGCGGCGCGACGGTGTCGTCCCAGACCACCGCCGAAACGCGGCGCGATGCGTCCGGCACGCGCACCTGCATCGTCGGCATGCCGGGCGCGTCGAGCTGAAGTCCGGTGTCCGACGGCACAACGCGAATGAGCGTCATGCGCGGATATTTGCGCGCGGTGATGAATGTCGAATGCTCGTCGACCAGCAGCCAGCGCCGGTCGTGTTCGAGTCCGCGCGTCTGCACGCGCGCCTGCGCGAGCGGCAGCGGTGCGCAGGATTTCATCGGGAAGATGTGGATTGCGGACAGCGTGATCGTCATGACCGTCATTATGCCCGCAGTATTCGCATGGTAGGCTAACGCGCCCTTGGCTTGCAGATGCCGCGCGTGTCCTTACGCAATTCGATCCGGCGCCACGAGTGGTTCGCAGTGTCCGTGGCGTTCGTCTATTTCTTCTGCGTGCTCGCTGCGTACTACATCATCCGCCCCGTGCGCGATCAGCTGGCCGCGGCGGTCGGCTCGCAGGATCTGGTGTATTTCTACGCCGTCGTGTTCGTCGTGATGCTGGCGTTGACGCCGCTGTTCGGCGCGCTGGTGGCGCGGTATCCGCGCAAATACTTCGTGCCCGTCGTGTACATGATCTGCGCCTTGATCACGCTCGCCTTCGTGCCGGCGTTCCAGCTTCAGGACCAGATCGGCGCGCGCAATCTGGGCATCATGTTCTTCGTCTGGGGCAGCGTGTTCAACCTGTTCGTGGTCGCCGTGTTCTGGAGTTTCATGGCCGATCTGTTCGACGTGGCGCAGGCGAACCGGCTGTTCCCGGTGATCGCGCTCGGCGGTGCGCTCGGCGCGGTGCTCGGTCCGGTGTTGCCCAATTATTTCGTCGGCGTCGTGGGCGTGGCGGGCTTGCTCGTCGTCTCGGCGTCGTTGCTCGGCGCTTCGATCGTGTGCGTGTTCGCGCTGCTGCGCTGGTCGCAGCGGCACCCGGTGGTCGGCGATGTCGATCGCAACGCACGTGTGATCGGCGGCAGCATGATCGCCGGTGCGATCCGCACGCTGCAGTCGCCGTTCCTGCGTCGCGTTGCGTTGCTGATGGTGCTCGGTGACTGCTTCGGAACGATTGTCTACGCGCTGCTCACCGACTACACCCACGACGCATTCACCACGCGCGAAGCGCGCATCGAATTCGCCGCCGGCATCGACTTCTGGAGCAATCTCATTCAGGCGGTCGTCCAGATCACGCTGACGCGCGAGATCATGATCCGGCTCGGACCCCAATATGCGATCGCGCTCGACGGCCTGATCAAAGCGCTGGTCGTGACGGGCCTGGTTCTCATGGGTCTGCCGTGGATCGCGATGGTGGGCATCATCACGCGGGCGAGTGCCTACGGTGTGTTCAAGCCTGCGCTCGACAGCCTGTATACGCGCGTGGACGCCGAAATACGCTACAAGGGCAAGGATTTCATCGATACCGCCGTGTGGCGTTTCGGCGATGTGGTCGTGACCGGCGGATTCAACGCGCTGCGTGCACTCGGAACGACATTGCCCGGATTCGCCGTCTTCTGCGCGATGGCGGCGGCCGCGTCGAGCTGGATTGGCTGGCGCATCGTGCGCGTGCCCGAACTTTTGCAGGGCCCGCACAATGCGACCGATCGCGAACCTGCGAGCGGTCGCAGCTAGACGTCACGCCACCGAACGCAGGTCCGGCTTCGACTGCACGCGATTGGCCTGCAGTTCGCGCGGATCGAAATCGTCGACGTTGATGAATTCCAACGTTGCTTCGCGCACGCGTTCCAGCAGCTGACGTTCGCCGCCCGTGATCGCGCCGATCTGTTCGGCTTCGGCGAGTTGCGCGAGCGCATCCAGACTCTTGATCTGGCCGCTCTTCATCGCCTTGAGGAATTTGCGTTCGACGGGTTCGGCGGCGATCACTTCCGGCAGGATCGCGTTCATGCGGCCGACGACGTTGTTCTTGTTCGGCGTGAGATACGTCCATTCCGCGAGTCGATTGCGCGCTTCGTTCGGCGTGCACAGGATTGCGGCTACGCGATGGCCGAGACGATCCGACGGCGGCACTTCGCGGCGTCCGAACGGGAACACGAGGAAGTACAACAGCCACGCGGCCGGACGGATCGGGAAATTGCGCAGCACGCCGTCGAGCGCGTTCTGCATGCGGTAGCAGCAGTCGTGGAACGCCCACGCTAGCAGCGGTTGGTCGGTGACCGGGCGGCCCTGGTCTTCGTAGCGCTTCAGCATCGCGCTCGCGATGTAGAGATTCGACAGCACGTCGCCGAGTCGCGCCGATAGTTTTTCCTTGAACTTGAGCTTGCCGCCGAGCATCAGCATCGCCGAATCGGCGACCAGCGCGAGATTCGCCGCGTAGCGATTGAGCTTGCGGTAATAACGTCGCGTGTACTTGTCGCCCGGCGCGCGGCCGATGCGCACGACGCCGAGCACGAGGCTGCGCACCGCATTCGAGATCGCGAAGCCGATGTGGCCGAACAGCTCGCGATCGAACGCGCGCAGACGCGTGCGGTAATCGGTGATCTGCGCGGCTTGCATTTCCTTCAGCACGAACGGATGGCAGCGGATCGCGCCCTGGCCGAAGATCATCAGGCTGCGCGTCATGATGTTCGCGCCTTCGACGGTGATCGCGATCGGTGCGGTCTGGTATCCGCGCCCGGCGTAGTTGTTCGGACCGAGCTGCACGCCCTTGCCGCCATGGACGTCCATCACGTCCTTGGACACTTCGCGCCCGAGTTCGGTGGCGTGATATTTCGCGATGGCCGACGGTACAGATGGCTTCTCGCCGCGATCGACCGCCGCCGCCGTCGCGCGCGACAACGCGGTGATTGCATAGGCGTGACCGCCGATGCGCGCAAGCGCTTCCTCGACGCCTTCGAAACGTCCGATCGCCATGCCGAACTGCTTGCGGATGCGCGCGTAAGCGCCGGTCGCGATCGCGCCCATGCGCACGCCGCCGCTCGCGTTCGAGGGTAGCGTGATCGCACGACCAACAGACAAACATTCGACCAGCATGCGCCAGCCTTGACCGGCCATCTCCGCGCCGCCGATCAGTTGCGACAGCGGAATGAAAATATCCTTGCCGCGCACCGGACCGTTCTGGAATGCGGCGTTCAACGGGAAATGACGCCGGCCGATTTCCAGGCCTTTCGTCTCGCGCGGAATCAGCGCGAGCGTGATGCCGATGTGTTCGGTATCGCCGATCAGGTGATCCGGATCGTGCATCTGGAAGGCGAGGCCGATCAGCGTCGCGATGGGGGCCAGCGTGATGTAGCGCTTGTCGAAATTCAGGCGCACGCCCAACACGTTGCCGCCTTCATATTCGCCTTTGCAGACGATGCCGTAATCCGGAATCGATGTCGCATCGGATCCCGCGAACGGACCGGTCAGCGCGAAGCACGGAATCTCGCGGCCGTCGGCGAGGCGGGGCAGGTAGTAGTCGCGCTGTTCCTGCGTTCCGTAGTGCAACAGCAATTCGCCGGGGCCGAGCGAGTTCGGTACGCCGACCGTCGACGACAGCGAACCGGAAATGCTCATCAGCTTCTGCAGCACGGCCGATTGCGCGAGCGCGGAGAATTCCAGTCCGCCGTACTGCTTCGGGATGATCATGCCGAAGAATTTGTTCTTCTTGGCGAACTCCCAGATTTCCGGCGTGAGATCGGCGAGTTCGTGCGTGATTTCCCATTCGTCGCACATCGCGCAGATTTCTTCGACGGGGCCGTCGAGGAACGCTTGTTCTTCGACCGACAACTCCGGCTTCGGCTGCTTCAGCAGCTTCGACCAATCCGGTTTGCCGGTGAACAGCTCACCTTCGAACCCGACCGTGCCCGCTTCGAGCGCGGTGCGCTCGGTGTCGGAAATCTGCGGCGTGATTTTCTGATAGACCTTCAGCAGCGGCGCGGTGATCTGGCGCTGCCGGAAATCCGGAATGTTCAGCGGGATCGTGATCAGCGCGAACAGAATCGTCGGGATCGCGATGGCGAGCCAGTGGCTGCCCGCGAGAAGGCCGACGCCGACGGCGGCGACGAATCCTGCGATGGTCCACACGCGCAGGCCGGCGCGCACGTACGCGCACGTGAGCGAAACGACGAGGAGTGCGAGGAATGGAAGCCAGTTCATAGCGTCAGCCTTTATGAAAATAGGTTTGCTTTTATCTCGTCATCCCAGCGAAAGCTGGGATCCAGCTTTTTGCAGTCGCCGAGAAGCTGGATTCCAGCTTTCGCTGGAATGACGAGCTTCACGAATCAAATTTCCCCAGAAAATCCAGCACCGCCGTCGAAAACACATCGTTCTCGTCGCCGGCCACCATGTGCGTCGCGCGCGGCACGCACACGTGTTCGGCGTGCGGCACCAGTTGCAGGAATTCGGCGATGGTCGCATCGGAGACGATGTCGCTTTTCTCGCCGCTGATCAAGAGCGTGGGCACGTCGATGCGGCCGGCGGCATCGAGCAGCGTCGCCTGATGGCGTTCGATGTCGCGCGTGACCTGATCGAGCAGACGCGGATCCCAATGCCAGCGCAGGCGGCCGTCGTCGCCGCGCACGAGAAGCCGGCGCAGGCGTTCGGGCGATTTCTTTTCGGTGCGATGCGGCAAATAGTTCGCGACCGCTTCGGAAGCGTCGTCGATCGAAGCGAACCCGGACGGATGCGCGCGCATGAAGCCTATGATGCGCTCGATTCCGGCACTTTCCCAACGCGGCGTCACGTCGACGAGCACGAGCGCGCGGAACGACCGGAATTCGGCTTGCGCGACGAGCCCGAGCAGACCGCCCATCGAGGCGCCGATCAACACCGGATTCTCGTGCTGACGCGCGATGAGAACGAGATCGTCGACGAACTGGCCGAAGTCGTAGTTGCCGTCGTCGCGCCAGCCGCTGTCGCCGTGGCCGCGCGCATCGGCGGTGATCGCCTGCCATCCGTCTGCGGCGACGGCATGCGCGGTGGGCGTCCACGCGCGCCGCGTCTGACCGAAGCCATGCGCGAAAATGACGGCGGACGCATCGCGGCTGCCGAAACGTTCGGTCGCCAGCTCGAGACCATCGTGCGCACGCAGCCGCACGATCTCACTTGCTGGCAGCACGGGTTTTTCCGCAGTGGCGATACTAACCATACTGATGAGTATGGTATTCGCCAATCCCGCTGTCAATACGCTTGCGTATGGTCTAGTGTCTTGAGTTCAGAACAGTTTTGCTGCATCGCAACGCGACTCGCACTTACTGTTCAGGAACAGACCCGATACCATGCGGTGATGTTACATGCCGTTACATCGACCGCCGAAAAGACCGAACGCACGCGCCTGAGCGCAGCCGACTGGGAGCAGGGCGCGCTGGATCTGATTGCAGCGCAAGGTGTCGGCGCGGTAACGGTCGAATCGCTGGCCAAACAGCTCGGCGTCACCAAGGGCAGCTTTTACTGGCACTTCCCGACGCGCGAAGCGCTGCTCAAGGCGGCGTTCGATCGCTGGGAAAAGCAGTCGTCCGACAAGTTCATCGAGGAAGTGGCGCCGATCGCCGACCCGCGTGCGCGTCTGCGAGAACTTTTTCGCCGCACCGGCCACGAAGCGAAATCGCATGCGATCTACGCGGCGCTGCTGCGCACGCTCGATCATCCGATGGTGCAGCTGGTGATGGCGCGCGTGACGCTGCAGCGCACCGGTTTTCTGATCGATGCGTACAAGCAGATCGGCATGACCGACGAAACGGCCACGTATCGCGCGCGTCTGGCTTATGCGGCGTACGTGGGATTTCTTCAATTGACGCAGCGGGTGGGGTTGCCGCGGCTGGAACACGACGAGATGGAGGCGTACGTCGAGCATGTCATCGAAGCACTGATTCCCGCGTAAAAAAAAGAAATCACAAAACGAGCGGCAACGACCGTTCGAAAAAATAATTAGGCCGCAAGGCCCGGTGAGGAGACTATGACTAAGTTGGAAACGTTGGACCGTTGGGTCGCCGATGTCGCGCGCCTGACGAAACCCGATCACATCCACTGGTGCGATGGATCGGAACAAGAATACGACGCGCTGGTCGAGAAAATGCTCGCCAACGGCGACCTGATCGAACTCAATCCGCGCACGCATCCGAACTGCTACCTGCATCATTCCGATGTGTCCGACGTTGCGCGTGTCGAACATCTCACTTTCATCTGCACGACGAACAAGGACGACGCCGGCCCGAACAACCACTGGATGGATCCATCGGAAGCGCACGCCAAAATCGACGCGCTGTTCGACGGCTGCATGAAAGGCCGCACGCTGTACGTGATTCCATACTGCATGGGTCCGATCGATTCGCCGCTGGCGCGCTGCGGCGTCGAGATCACCGATAGCCCGTACGTCGTCGCCAACATGCGCATCATGACGCGCATGGGCGCCGCCGCACTTGCGCGCATCGAGCGCGACGGCAAGTTCGTGAAAGGCCTGCACTCCACCGGCGAACTCGATCCGCACAAACGCTTCATCCTGCATTTCCCCGAAGAACTCACCATCAAATCGATCGGCTCCGGCTACGGCGGCAACGCACTGCTCGGCAAGAAATGCCACGCCCTGCGCATCGGTTCGTACCAGGCGCGCAAGGAAGGCTGGCTTGCCGAACACATGCTGATCGTCGGCATCCAGAATCCGAAAGGCGAGACGCATTACGTCGCTGCCGCATTTCCATCGGCGTGCGGCAAGACCAATCTCGCCATGCTGATTCCGCCCGAGTCATACGCCAAACAAGGCTGGAAAATCTGGACCGTAGGCGACGACATCTGCTGGATGACGCCCGGCGAAGACGGCCGTCTGTGGGCGATCAATCCCGAGGCCGGTTATTTCGGCGTCGCACCCGGCACCAGCGAAAAAACCAATCCCAACGCGCTCGCGATGCTCAATCACGACGCCATCTTCACCAACGTTGCGATGACTGCGGACGGCCAACCATGGTGGGAAGGCTTGCGCGGCACACCGGTGAAAGACTGGCAAGGCCGCGACTACACGCCCGGTAGCGGTCCCGCCGCGCATCCGAACTCGCGCTTCACCGTCTCGGCGAAACAGTGCCCGAGCTATTCGCCGCACGCCGAAGACGCGAAAGGCGTTCCCATCTCCGCCATCATCTTCGGCGGCCGCCGCGAACATCTCGTGCCGCTCGTCTTCGAAGCGCGCGACTGGACCCACGGCGTCCTCGTTGGCGCGGCGATGGGTTCAGAAACCACGGCGGCGGCAACAGGCGCCGTTGGTGTCTTGCGCCGCGACTCGATGGCGATGAAGCCTTTCTGCGGCTACAACTTCGCCGACTACTTCGCGCACTGGCTCAGCATGTCCGAACGCTGCACGAAGCTGCCGAAGATCTTCCACGTCAACTGGTTCCGCAAATCCGCGGAAGGCAAATTCCTGTGGCCCGGTTTCGGCGACAACATGCGCGTACTCGAATGGATCCTCGGCCGCTGCGCGGGCACCGAAGGCGCGGAGGAAACACCGATCGGCAACGTCCCGCGCACCGAAGATCTGAACCTCGACGGCCTCGACCTGTCGCACGCGAACCTCGAATCGTTGCTGCACATCGACGACGACGGCTGGATCGACGAGTACGAAAGCATCGGCGAATACCTCGCCTCGTTCGGCGCGCGCATGCCGGCGGCTTTACTTGCCGAACGTCAACGCATCGCGTCGATGCTCGCCGACGAACAGATCAGCACCGAAGTCGTCGGTACTCCGTAACCTTTCTTGCTCCCTCTCCCGCTGGCGGGAGAGGGTTGGGGTGCGGGCGGTGGCGCAGCGCAATCATTCGTCACTGCTCGAACGTATCGATAAAGATCGAGTCGACGGCTGGTCGACGAAAACGTTCGGCCCGCGTTGGTGATGCCCACGTCCATTCGTCGCGTACGAATCGAATGCGGCCCAATTCCCGCGCCGACCGCGTTACTGGCGATGTGCGTGCGACGGCGGCGCCGTATCGGTCAACGACACCGCATGCGCGTAAAAGCGGACTTCGTGGCGGCTCCATGCGGCGGGATGTCCGGCGAATCCCTGCGCGAGCGTGGTCGCGCGATAGTTCGTCAGTCCGGCTTGCGTGACTTCGGGTCCGTCGCGAGAAACTGCTGCGGCATTGCGATCGCTAGGACGTACGATGGCGATGTGTCCGGGTTTGTCGGCGTGCGAGTTCTGGTATGCGGCGACGACGAATTCACCGCGATTGGCCAATTGCTGCGCTTCGACGGCGTCGTTCACGATGCGCCATCCGTGCCGCGCGCCTTCGCTTTGCAGCCAGTCGTATTGCGCATTCGCGAGCAGGATCTGCGGATGTTCCGGCGGCCGCAAAATGTAGATGCCGAACTGTTTCGCCGCGGCTGCCACGAACGCGCTGCAGTGCGTGTGCTTGCCGTTGCCGGACTCGGGCCGGCCGTCGGGTTCGCCCGTTTCCCAGTGGACATGCAGGCCCGCCGGCCAGCGATGCTCGACGTCGAGTGCATCGATGGTGGCGATGACCGCCGCCGCTTTCGGCGAAACCGGCTGCGCGTGAGCGGCGATCGCGAAGCAAAACGACAGTGCCACGATGCCGAGCCATCGCATCGGATGCCGCACAAGAAAGTCCGCGCGAGGCGATCGCATGCCGCTGTCTCCGTAATCGGTATGGCTATCCGAACGACATTGCGGGCTCAAAGCGGACATGGCGGCGAATCGATCCGATCACCGTGATGAGGCCGGTTCATCGATGACGCGCAACAATTCTTCCGCGGCGCGCGTGTCGGCGTGCGCTTCACCGACATGCGTGCGCAGTGTCTCGATAACGCCGCGCAGCAACGCGCGAGCATCGTCATCGCGCTTCAGCGCATGCTCGCAGCGCGCTGTCGCCAGACCGACCAGTCCTGCCGCATCGCCCAGCTTGTCGGATTGCGCATACATCGCTTTGAGTTGCGCGAGACTGTCCGCATCGTGCCGCGCCGAACATTGCATTTCGGCAAGTGCGGCGCGCGCGTACCACGCGGGCTCGGAGTTCGCGTCTTCGTCGGGTAGTGATTTGAGCGCCTGTCGCAGCGCGGCCTCGGCCAATTCCGCATTGCCCAACCGCCACGCCGTGATGCCGATGTTGGCGTAGCCGATCGCGTTGTTGAACCCGGCTGAGCTTTCGGCCGGTTCGGGAATCGATTGAAACGCCTTGAGCGCGTCGTCGGTGCGGCCTTGCGCTAGATAAAGGCGACCGAGCAGGTTGATGGCGACCAGCGTGTCGTGATGCGTGGCGCCCAGCAGACGCCGCATCGCTTCCACCACATCGACGATCTGCGCTTCGATCGCCAGATGATGCAGACTGAGCTCGTTGTCCAGATAACCCAGACGCGCACGCAATGTCTGCGGATGCTCGGCACCGAAAATCCGTTCGTGCGCGCTCACTGCATCGCGCAGCACGGCGCTGGCTTGATCGAAACGCCGCAGCTCGGTCAGGTTTTCGCCGCGGACCACGAGTACCGTCGGCACGATCTCCGGTTCGAGCCGTTCGAGTTCGACGCGCGAGCGCAGCGCGGCATCGAGATGCATCTCGCAATCTTCGAGCCGCTCCTGATTGCTGGCATCGAATCCGAGCGCCGTATGCGCCATCCCCTGCAACAGCGATGACGACGCGCCGAGCAAATCCGTCACGCCGTTCGCCTGCGCATCGGCGTCGACATGGCTGCTGTCGCCCCACTCCAGATTGCTGTAAGCCAGCGCAACGGCAATTTCCGAGCGCTGCACATCGAGCGCCGCGTTCTGCGCGAGGCGGCCGGCTTCCAGGAACGCCGAACGCGCCTGCGCGTACTGCGTCAGGCTCTGCAACGAGCGGCCGATGCCCAGCAGCAACCGCACGCGCGCTTCGGCGCCAAGCGCATCGCTCGATCGCACCATCACCGTGGCCGATTCGAGCAGATCGGCGACGCGCGTGTCGGGCTTCAAGCCGACGCGTGGATCGGCGGTGCGGAACAACGATTCGAGAAATCCCGCCACCGCATCGGCACGCCGGCGTTCGAGCTGTTCGCTGCGCGCGATCAGGATCGCCGTGACGGTCGTCGCGATGAGACCGATCACCAGCACGCCAACCATCGCGGCAGCGGCAAGATGACGACGCAGGAACTTGCCGATCTTGTAGCGCCGCGAGTCGCCGGCCGCACGCACCGGTGCGCCGTCGAGCCAGCGCGAAAGATCCTCCGCGAACGCCGCCGCACTTTCGTAGCGTCGCGTGGGTTCGTCGTCGAGCGATTGCCGCACGATCTTCTCGAGATCGCCGCGCAGCGATTTGCGGAAGGTAGCCAGCGGTACGCCTCGCGCATCCGCAATGGTGCGCAGCGCTCCATCGTCGCCGTCGAGCGTTGCCGACAAACGTACGATGTTCGTCGCGTCACCCTTTAGCGCGCGCCGCCCGCACAGCAATTCGTACAGCACCAGACCGCATTGATAGATGTCCGTCGCCGTCGTGATCTGTGCGCCGGCGCGCTGTTCGGGCGAGGCATATTCGCGCGTGAACAGATGCGTCTGCGTTTGCGCTTCGGGCGCATCGCTGAGCAGTTTGGCAATGCCGAAATCGAGCAGCTTCACGTGGCCGTCGGCATCGACCAGGATGTTCGAGGGTTTGAGATCGCGATGCACCACCAGATTGCGATGCGCATGCTGCACCGCCTCGCACACGGTGCGGAACAGCGCGACGCGTTCGGCCAGCGTCGCGCGACGCGCATCGCACCACGCCGTGATCGGGGAGCCGTTGACGAGTTCCATCGCGAACCACGCCTGGCCCGAATCGGTTGCGCCGCCGTCGATGAGCCGCGTGATGTGCGGATGTTTGAGTTGCGCCAGAATTTCGCGCTCGCGGCGGAAGCGCGCGAGGATTTCGTCGCTGTCCATGCCGCGACGCAGGAGCTTCAGCGCGACGCGGTGACCGTGCACGCCGCCGATGCGCTCGGCCGCGTACACCGTACCCATGCCGCCGCGTCCGAGTGTGGCGAGGAGACGGTACGGACCAATGCAATCACCTTCGATTTCTTCGACCGATTCCACGCGCGGCGTATCGAGAAAATCAGTCGGGAACGGCGCGCGCTCGATCAGCATGCGTCGGACATGCGCAACCGCCTCGGCGTTCTCGGCACCGAGTCCATCCAGCCACGCCGCGCGCGACGACGCCGGCTGATCCAGCGCCGCATCGAGCAGGCGGGAAATCCTGTCCAGCAATTCCGGCGGCCAAGCGGTCGACGCCACGATCGCGCACCTTCCTCATCGGCGATACACAACGACAGATGGCGGCCGAACTGGCCACCCACGCATCAATCGACCAGCATTTCGCGCAGGATGAGCTGCGCTTTCTCCCATTCGCGGCGCACCGTGCGCTCGGTCACGCCGAGCACATCGGCGATTTCGATCTCGGTGAGACCGCCGAAGTATCGCATCTCCACGACCTGCCCGAGCCGCGGCATGCCGCGCTCCAGTTCGCGCAGCGCCTCGTCCAGACGGATCGGTTCGGCGATGAGATCGGCATGATCGGGCAGCGCCGCCGACGGATCGAGCGTCACTTCGGCCACACCGCCGCCGCGCTTGGCGCGGCTTTGATTCTTCACGATGTCGATGATGATCGAGCGCATCGTCTTCGCCGCGTAGGCAAAAAAGCGGCGACGGTTCTGGGGCTTGAAATGCTTGACCGCGGTCAGCTTCAACCACGATTCGTGGACCAGCGCGGTGGTGTCGATCACGCGCGCGGCGTGCGCGTCGCGGATGCGCAGATGCGCAATGGCCTTCAGATCGGCGTACGCGGTTTCCCACAGCGCGTCCGCGGCATCCTCGGAGGTGCTATCGACAGTCATCGCTTGAGAAACCCACCGGCTTGCGCAATCCTACCACCGCGCCCGCGATTTGGACGGGGCAGGTGGCGCGGCGTCACGCGCGCCGGTCGTGCTCGTTAAACCTTCAGGGGCGAATACGCGTCTAATCGCGCAAATGGACGGGTCCGCACTCCGCGTGAACATATCGACAGTCGAAACGCCTCGTGAGGACACGGTTTCCGCCTTGGTGCGCCGGGCTTCGGCGGGCGACACGAGGGCATTCGAGGCCCTGTATCGCGACCACGTCGGAAGGATTTACGGCACGATCCTGCGCCTGGTGGCCATGGACCGCGCCCGCGCGGAGGAACTGACCCAGGAAGCCTTCGTGCGCGCTTGGCAGAAGCTCGGCAGTTTTCGCCACGAAAGTGCGTTTTCGACGTGGCTGCATCGCCTCAGCGTCAACACCGCGCTGATGGCGCTGAGAGGCAAACGCGAAACCGAATCGGCCGATGAGGAAGCGCTGGAACTGGCCGCCGGCGGCGAAATTCCGTTTTGCGCCGCCGAACGCGGCGACCTGGAACGTGCAGTGTCCGAACTGCCACCGCGCGCACGCGCCGTACTGGTGCTGCACGACGTCGAAGGATGGAAACACGAGGAGATCTCCGCCGAACTCGGCATGGCGGTCGGCTCCTCGAAAGCACAGTTACATCGGGCGCGCGGCTTGTTGCGTCGCGCCCTTGGAGAAGCGGCATGAGCGAATTCGAATGGCGTAACGGCATGCGCAAGGTCGGCGGTCCGGTGGAACCCGGACGCGATCTGTGGCCGGACATCGCCGCAAAAATCTCGGCGGTTCCGCAGGAAAAACGGCGCCTGCGTCTTCCCACATTCGCCATCGCGGCCGGTGTGCTGGTCGCCTGTGGCGCCGTGTTGTTCGCGTGGCAGTTGCAGAACAAACCCGTGCCGCAGCAACCGACGACTTTGGCCGTGAATACGCCGGTGTCGAAGCGCGTGATCAACAACGTCGTGGAGAACGACGAACACGCGCCGCGCAAGGTGCTCGCCAATGCCAGCGACGAACTCAACGACGCCAGCACCAGCATCCAGCAGGCGCTGGAACAGCGGCCGGATGCGGTGTTTCTCGTCAATCTGCTGAACAAGACCAACAGCCAGCGCCTGCGCGTGATGAAGAAGTCGTACGCAGGCTAACTCACAGGGTCAAACACAGGGTGGTATGATGAAAAAGTATACTTTACGCTTTGCCATCGCCGCCGCGCTTTTTGCAGCGGCCGCCACGGCCTGCGCGGCGGACAAGGTCGAATCGCGCACCGTCGTCGCCGACAGCAGCGACAAGGACCTGCACGAATCGTGGAGCGTCGCTGCCGACGCGCGTGTGGAAATCTCCAACGTGCGCGGCACCGTCGCGGTCACGGCGTGGGACAAACCCGAGGTCAGCCTCGATGGCTCGCTCGGCAGCGACTCCAAACTCGACATCGGCGGTGACCCCAGCCATCTCACGCTCAAGGTCTCCGGCGAGAAAGACAGCTGGATACATGGCAACGGCCCAAATTCCGACAGCGACCTCGTGCTGCGCGTGCCGCGCACGGTGGCGCTCGACGTCAACGTGGTCAGCGCGGACGCCAACGTTTCCGGCGCCGCCGGCAAGACGCTCGAAGTCGCCAGCGTAAGCGGCACCATTTCTGTGAACAGCGGCGCGCCGGACGTCGACGTCAACAGCGTCAGCGGCGACGTGACCTTCGACAACAGCGGTCCGGCGATGACGCGCGCGCATCTGCAGACGGTGAGCGGCAACATCAACGCGAAAGGTCTGGCCGGTCACGTGAAAGTGGAAACCGTTTCCGGCGACATGGTCGTCAGCGCCGGCAACGTGCAGGATCTGGAAGCAGGCACCGTATCCGGCGACGCGAACCTCACCTTCACGCCTGCCGGTCACGCCAGCGTGAAGCTCGAATCGATGAGCGGCGATTTGCGCGTGCATCTGCCGTCGTCGGTGTCGGCGCACATCGAGGCGACCACTTTCAGCGGCGGCATCGACAGCGATTTCGGCAAAGTGCACACGCAGGAAATGGGCCCGGGCAGCAGTCTCGACGCGCAAGCCGGCGCGGGCGATGCGCGCATCAATGCGCAGTCGTTCAGCGGCAACATCGAACTGCGCAAGCAGTAGTCAGTCGGACAGCGCCGCGAGTTCCGGCAGGTAGGGCGCGTAGCGCTGCCAGCGTCCGATCGATCGCGCATACACCGGCTGCCGCGCCTGCCACACGCTGGCGGTGGTCACGGTCTGCGAACCGGATGCATCGGATTTCTGCGCGGCGCCAATGAAATCGGCGAGTCGTTGCAGTTGCAGGTCGCGATTGGCGACGACACTTTCGTAATCGACATCGAGGATGCGATCGCCGGATCGCTCGCGCCACTTCTGCATGAAGCGCCGATGATCCGTCTCGACCTGCGCGATGCTCGTGAAATCGTAAGCGAACGCCAGCGCTTCGTGCGCGAAATGCTGCGACCAGATCGATAGCGCCGTATCGCGCACATCGCGCCGGCAATACACGAAACGCGCGCGCGGAAACATCGCGGCGATGAAATCGACGTACGCGAAGTTCAGCGGATTCTTGTCGACATAGAAGCGCGCCGGCGCATCGTCGCGGCGCATGTGCGTCTGGACGAGATCGGCGCACGCGCGCAACGCCTGTGCATCGTCGAGCCGGTTGAGATCGCGCAACTGCGCATAGATGGCGGGAATCCAATTCAATTCGCCGCGGTCGCGCACGCCATCGAGGCGGTCGAGCAGTGTGGAAACCAGCGTCGTTCCCGTGCGCGGCATGCCGATGACGAAAATCGGTTCGAACGTGGACGCTGGCGACGCGTAGACGATGTTCTCGCGCAGACGCCGTTCGACGAACGATGACCAACCTGCGGCATCCCACGTCATCGACGCACGCGTTCGCTCGTTCGCGGTGCGCAACGCGGTGGCCGCGTGCTCCGCGTCGCCGATGTCGTCGAGCGCCTTGCCAAGCGCGAATCCCGCGCAGATGCGCGTGAGCGGCGTCAGCCGATCGTCGCGCGCTGCGTGGCGGAAACCGGCGATGTCCGCATCGGCCGCGTCGGTGAAGCGCCGGGCGTGGCTCAGCCGCAGCCAGCTTGCGCTTTGGTTCGGATCGAGCGCGAGTGCGGAGCGCAGGAAGGTCTGTGCATCGTCGAAGCGGCCGAGCACCAGCGCCTGATCGCCGGCACGCGCTGCGATGCGCGCATCCTTGGGCCAGCGTTGCGACGCGCCGACGGCGACGTCGAACGCGATGGCGTGCGCGAAACACTCCGCCAGAAATCCGATCGCGCGCAGCGAATCGTCGGCATCCGGCTGCGCTTTGCGCCACCAGGCCGCAACGGCTTCCGCCGCCGCGTTCGTGCGCCCCTGTTCCCGCAGCATGAACGCGAGCGAATACGTCGCGTCGCGGTGTGTGGGTTCGCGCGCGAGAACGCCACGGAATTCCGTTTCCGCTTCCGCGAAACGGCCGGCCATGCGCAATTCGTTGCCGGATTGGTAATGCGTTTCGATGAGCGACGCGTTCATGCGTTCAATATCCGGCCGGAACGTATTTGAAGCGTTGCATCTGCTCGCGATGCCGACCAATGATGCGCGTTATCTGATCGCGCGTCAGCGCCTCGCGCCATTGGTTGATTTTGCCGGATCGGAAAAAACGTTTGCCCTTGATCGGCACTTCGACGAATCCGTCGCGTTTTTCCATGCTCGACAGCGAGGCGAAACTCGCGTGATCGATCGCACGCGAAATGCGCGCCCGATCGTCGACGCCGACCAGTTTGGCGACACGGCCGAACGCTTTCGCCGGTTTTTCGATCAAGTCTTCGTAGCGCACGATGATCACGCGATCGCTTTCGCCGTCGGCCCAGCTCTTCACGTGATGCGACCACGAACCGAGAAATTCGGTGACGAACAAATCGGAGTTTTCCGTCGCCGCGCGATCGTCGCCGAGATAATCGATCGCCGCATCCAGGTCGATGGCGAAGTGGTGCGACATGCTGATCACGACATCCAGCGGATTGCGCACGACATAAATCGCACCGGCCGTGCCTTGCGGCGTGATCAGCGGGATATCGTTGTGCACACCGGCCATGCTGTGCGTTTTCACGAACACGGTGCGCGGCGCTTCGGCCACGATCGCCGCGGCGACCTGCGGACGCAATGCGCACAATTCATCGAAATTAAGTTGCGTGCTCGGTCTGCCGGCAACGCGTGTATACAATTCCGGATCGGCTTCGAGACGGCCGTAATTCGGCAGCTCCGACAGCGGCAGCGGTGTCGGCCGGTTGGCGACGAGATTGGCCAAAAACGCGCGAATCCACGTGTTGCCGGATTTCGGGTACGAGGCGAGCCAGAGAATATTGCCCATCACGGATTCCGGAAAGGCGGCAGACCGAGTTCGGCGCGCAGCGGATCGAGCAGCGCGCCGTAATGCGGCGAGCGCGCGGTGTCGCGTCGCAGCGGCTGACGTACCTGCGCGGCGCTCGGCGTGTAAACGTCGCGTTTGGTTTTGTGGAATTGCAGGCAGCCTTCCTCGAACGGCAGCTCGCAAAAATCCAGCAGCGCGCGGATGGACGATTCCGGATCGGCGACGAACGATTCGTACACCACTTCGTGCACGCGATCGGGATAGTGCGCGAGCCAGTGCTTCGCGGTGCGATCGAAATCGCGCCATGTCGCGGCGAGATCGGCGAACGTGCGGGTGTATTCGTTGCCGGCCAGACGCTGGCGATAGCAGGAAAAGCACGTTTCCAGCGGATCGCGGCGCACGATCACGATCTTCGCCGACGGCAGCATCGCCGTGATCGCACCGACGTACATCCAGTTGCCCGGCAGCTTGTCGGTGAAGCGCGGATGTTTCTGCCGCCAGCGCGCGGTGCGTTCGAGATAGCGGCGGCCCATGCGCGACCAATCGTCCGCTGTACGCGAGTGGACGAAATCCGGAAACGA
>Ga0105239_10003872_pt1 | contig 18155 bp, 13 predicted proteins | sample KBSC44metaG_FD_92761 | JGI IMG/M metagenome (GOLD analysis project Ga0105239, IMG submission 92761) | Corn rhizosphere microbial communities from Kellogg Biological Station, Michigan, USA - KBS C4-4 metaG | ecosystem: Host-associated > Plants > Roots > Rhizosphere > Soil | place: Michigan, USA...
CGCCGGCTCGTCGCCCTGCACGGTCGCATCGCCGACGTGATCTGCCTGTCCTGCCGACGTACGTCGAGCCGGGCGACGCTGGCCACCCGCATGGTCTCCGCGAACCCGGGCTACGCGGAGGCGCATGCGACCGTCGAGTCGCGGCCCGACGGCGACGTCGAGCTCGACGACACCGCGGACTTCGCGGTCCCCGACTGCGAGCGCTGCGGCGGCGTGCTCAAGCCCGACGTCGTGTTCTTCGGCGAGAACGTCCCGCCCGCACGGGTGGCACGCTGCTACGACGCCGTCGACGCCCTGACGCCGGACGACGCGTTCCTCGTGGTCGGGTCGTCGTTGACCGTGATGAGCGGCTTCCGCTTCGTACGCCGCGCGACCAAGGCCGGCGTGCCCGTGGTGATCGTCAACCGCGGCACCACCCGCGGCGACGAGCTCGCCACCGCGAAGGTCGAGGCCGGCTGCTCGGAGTTCCTGACCGCGCTGGCGGCATCCCGCTGCTGAGCGGCGGGCGCTCAGACCCGACTGACGAAGATGTGCCCGGCGGCCTCGAGGTCCAGCTCGGCGGTCTCACCGCCGGACCCGACCAGCACCCCGGCGTCCGTCGCGGTGACCCCGACCACCTTGTCGGGCAGGGCGCCGATGCGCCGCAGCGTCCCCATCAGCGGTTCGTCCTTCTGGAGCTCCTCCGAGATGCGGCGCACACGCACGCTCGCCGGGTCCTCGCCGGCGAGGTCGGCCAGCAGCTCGGTGCCGAGGAGGAACTCGGTGTCGGAGCCGGACTCGCCGAGCTCCCCGAGGCCCGGGATGGGGTTGCCGTAGGGCGACTCGGTGGGGTGACCGAGCAGGTCGACGAGGCGGCGCTCGACGGTCTCGGACATCACGTGCTCCCAACGGCACGCCTCGGCGTGCACGAGCTCCCAGTCGAGCCCGATCACGTCGGTGAGCAGCCGCTCGGCCAGCCGGTGCTTGCGCATCACCCGGGTCGCGAGCCGCAGACCCTCGGGAGTGAGCTCCAGGTGCCGGTCGCCCTCGACCGTCACCAGCCCGTCGCGCTCCATGCGCGCGACCGTCTGCGACACCGTCGGCCCGGACTGGTGCAGCCGCTCCGCGATCCGGGCACGCAGCGGCACGATGCCCTCCTCGACCAGTTCGTAGATGGTCCGGAGATACATCTCCGTGGTGTCGATCAGGTCGCTCACTGGGCTCTCACCGGGTCCTCACTGGCACATTGTGACCCATGGGCGGCGGGCTGGCAGAGTGAGGACCGACCGCGGAACCACGAGGAGCCCGATGAGCGACCTGCCCGACCTGCCCGACCTGATCGTGCCGTCGCGCTTCTGCGGTCCGCCCTCGTCCGGCAACGGCGGCTGGTCGGCCGGCTCGATGGCGCCCCACGCAGGTGCCGATCGCCCGCACGACCACACCGGTCCCTGGCCGGCCATCACGGTGTCACTGCTGGCTCCGCCACCGCTCGAGGTGGCGATGACGGTCACCCCCGACGACGACGGTGTGGTCGCGGCGTACGACGGGAGGCCGGTCCTGTCCGCCCGCTGTGTCGGCCACGCGGTCGCCGACGTTGAGCCGGTGGCGCCGGAGGAGGCGCGGGCGGCGGAGGCGTCGTACGCCGGGCTCACCAGCCACCCGTTCCCCACCTGCTTCTCCTGCGGCACCGGCCGCGAGCCCGGCGACGGCCTGCGGATCTTCCCCGGCCGGGTCGCGGACGTCCCCGCCGAGGACGGCGCGCCGTCGCGGACCCGGGTCGCGGCGACGTGGACACCCGACCCGACGGTCGCCGAGGACTTCCACGCGTACGCCGACCCACACCCTCGCGCCAGCCTGCCGGTCACCTGGGCCGCGCTCGACTGCGTCGGAGGCTGGGCGGGCGACCTCGAGGAACGGCTGATGGTGCTCGCCCGGATGACCGCTCGGCTCGACTCGCTGCCGGCGATCGGCGAGGAGCACGTGCTGGTCGGGATGGGCCGCGGACGGGACGGCCGCAAGACCTGGACGTCGTCGACGCTGTACGACGCCGGCGGCCGCGTCGTCGCCAGCGCCGAGCACCTGTGGATCGCGGTCGACCCGGCCGTGTTCGCCTGATCGGCCATGGCCAGCACGAGGCTCTGGTGGCGCGACGCCGTCTTCTACCAGGTCTACGTCCGCAGCTTCGCCGACTCCGACGGCGACGGGCTCGGCGACCTCCCCGGCATCACGTCGCGGCTGCGCTACCTGCGCGACCTCGGTGTCGACGCGGTCTGGGTCACGCCGTTCTATCCCTCTCCCCAGCACGACGCCGGGTACGACGTGGCCGACTACCGCGCCGTCGACCCCCGCTTCGGCCGGCTCTCCGACGTCGACGACCTGCTGGCTCGTGCCCACGACCTCGGCCTCAGGGTGGTCGTCGACCTGGTGCCCAACCACACCTCGTCGGAGCACGCGTGGTTCCAGCAGGCACTGGCCGCCGGCCCGGGCAGCCGAGAGCGCGCGCGCTACCTCTTCCGGAAGGGCAGGGGCCGCCGAGGTGCGCAGCCGCCCAACAACTGGGAGTCCGTGTTCGGGGGACCGGCGTGGACCCGGGTCGCGGACGGCGAGTGGTACCTGCACCTCTTCGACACCTCCCAGCCCGACCTCGACTGGCGCAACCCGGAGGTGCCGGCGATGTTCCGGGACGTGCTGCGCTTCTGGCTGGACCGAGGTGTCGACGGTTTCCGGGTCGACGTGGCGCACGGGTTGTTCAAGGTGCGGAGCCTGCGTGACCAGCGCGAGGTGACCACCGGCGGTGACCTCCCGAGCGACCGGGAGGAGCGGGCGATGGTCGAGCGCAGCGCCCGCGACGAGCCGATGTGGGACCAGCCCGAGGTCCACGACGTCTACCGGTCGTGGCGACGCCTCCTCGATGAGTACCGCGGAGACCGGATGGCCGTCGCCGAGGCCTGGACCCAGACCCCGGAGTCGATGGCCGCCTACGTGCGCCCCGACGAGCTCCACCAGGCGTTCAACTTCGCGTGGCTGCTGGCGCCGTGGTCGGCGACCGCGTTCGCCGACGTCGTGCGCGGGACGCTCGCTGCGATCACGCCGGTCGGCGCGGCCCCGACCTGGGTGCTGTCGAACCACGACGTCGTCCGGCATCCGACGCGGTACGGCGGCGGAGCCCGAGGGCTGGCCCGGGCGCGCGCCGCCACGTTGACGATGCTCGCGCTGCCCGGCTCGGCCTACCTCTACCAGGGCGAGGAGCTCGGGCTCGAGGAGGTCGACGTACCCCCGGAGTCTCGGCAGGACCCGTACTGGTTCCGGACCGGCAGACCCGGGCGCGACGGAGCGCGGGTGCCGATCCCGTGGCGCGGCTCGCGCCCGCCGTACGGCTTCGGGCCGGGTACGGCGGCGCCCTGGCTGCCGATGCCGGACGGCTGGGCACCGCTCACCGTCGCCGCGCAACGGAAGGACCCCGGTTCGACGTGGTCGTTCTACCGCGCCGCGCTGCGAGCACGCCGCCGGTTGTGCGACGCCGGGGACGACGTGGAGATCGTGGACGGTCGCTCGACGGTGCTGCACCTGCGCCGGGGAGCGCTCACCGTGCTCTGCAACTGCGGCTCGCGTCCCGTGCGACTGCCGGCCGGCGACGTCGTGCTCGCCAGCGGTCCGCTGGTGCGCGGCCTGCTGCCGCCGGACACGGCGGTGTGGCTGCGCTGACCGTGCCTGCCCGAGCCGTCAGGCGTTCTTGTCGAGGGCCTGGTTGTAGCGGGCGAGTCCACCGACGAACTCGCGCAGGTCGGCCTCGGACCACTCGCCCAGCTGCTCGTCGAGCCAGCGTCGGCGCTCGCCGGCGACCGACTCCATCCGGCGTACGGCGTCGCTGCTGGCCGAGATCAGCACCGCGCGGCCGTCGGCGGGGTCGGGCTCACGGTCGAGCAGGCCGAGGTCGCACAGGTGCTGCACCTGGCGGCTGATCGCGCCCTTGTCGACGTTGAACAGGTCGGACATCACCGACGACCGCTGCGGCCCCTCGGTGGCGAGGTGGGTGAGCATCAGGTACGACGCGGGCTGCAGGTCGGGGTGGACGGCGCGGGCGCGCTCGCCGATGACCCGCTTCACCCGGCGGATCAGGACGCCGACCTCCTGCTCGAGGCGGCCCAGCTCGTCAGCCCGCGACACGGGACACCACCTGGCTGTCCTCGCGTGAGCGGGCCCCGAGCGGAGTCGCGATCTCGGGCACGGGCGGTCCTCGGGTCGTCGTGACGGTTGATCACGACAACTTTATCCGCTGCCGATCCTCGCCGCCAGGTGTGCGGACATCCTGGCAGAGGCTCGGCCGCGGGCCCAGCCGTGTCCGAGCCGGATCGACACGTCCGCGCCGCGCCGACCGAGGTCTCTCGGAACACAGACGACCCGCAGGTGCGACCACGGAGAAGTCCGGGTCCCTCCGGCCGGACGTTGGCCGGATCACCTGCGGGTCGGGTGTCTGCGTTGAGATTGCCAGCAGTACTTCGGGCTGGCCGGTTGCTGCTAGACCGCAGCCACCTCACGCGTCCTATAAGTACTCAACTCTGGACCACCTCCTTTCCCGTGTACGACGACGCTAACGCGCCGACCCAGCGCACTCAACACGTTTCCGATGCGTGTTGTTCTCAGGCATCCACCGCGACGATCGGGAGCAGGGCGTGGCTCCGGCCGCCCTCGGCCCCCGCGGTCTCGGCGGCGTCGACGTACTCCTCCACCTGCCGCCGATAGGTGAGCCGGTACGTCGAGCACTTCGAGTCGCCCGGGTCGGTCATCTGGTGGTGCGCGCAGCCGCCCATGCACCCGGGCAGCGCGATGCAGCTGCGACAGCCCTCGTCGGTGAACGGGTCGTAGTGCAGCCACTTGAGCGCGCGGTCGTTCGGGTCCTTCCAGGAACGGAGGTGACCCACGACCTCCTGCTGGTTGCCCACCGAGTCCCAGCACTTGTAGAGCTCACCCCTGGCCCCGACCACGAGCTCGTTGACGCGGACCGCGGTGCACGGCGTCGACAACGGCTGGGGCAGCTCCGTCGAGGCCAGGCCGAGGGCCCGGGCCCGGGCGAGGAACTCGCGCTCGACCACGGCGAACTCCGGAAGCGTGTAGCAGGCCGGCCGGTAGGACTCGCTCGGGGCACCGATCCCCTCGTCGTAGGCCACGATCCGGCCCGGGTACACCGAGACCCTTCCCGAGAGTCCGCGCTCGACCAGCAGGTCGAGAAGACGCTCGTACTCGCCCGAGTTCGACAGGTCGAGGTTGACCCGGATCCCGATGGACAGCACGGACGCCGACTCCACGACGTTGTCGACGATGGCGTCGAAGGTCGGACGTCCGTTCCGGAGCGGGCGCATCAGGTCGTGGCTCTCGGGTGGGCCGTCGAGGGTGATCTGGGCGCTCTCCACCCGGCAGGCGCGCAGGCGCTCGGCGGTCTCGCGGGTGAGGAGATACCCGTTGGTCACGATGCTCGCCGAGTAGTCGACGCCGGCGTCGTCGCAGCGCTGGAGGAAGGCGTCGGAGAGCCGATAGATGCGGTCCTTGCCCAGCAGGGGCTCACCGCCGTACCACGTGACCTCGAACCGCCCGATCGTCGGCAGCTGCTCGTCGAGCACCTCCAGCAGCAGACGCTCGGTCTCCTCGTCGAGGACCTGCGTCGGCTTGACCTGGAAGCAGTAGGGGCAGTCGAAGTTGCACCCGAGGCTGGTGACGATGGTCAGCCCGAACGACGTGCGGTCCGACGTGCCGGCCCGGTACCGCCGCTCCAGCACGTCGAGCTCGTCCAGGTCGTCGCCCACGATCATCCGGGCCTGCACGAGCGCGACCAGGTTGGCGTCCACCGGGACGGTCTCGTCTCCCGCGAGGTACCGGCTGACCAGCTGCCACTCGTCGTGGTCGAAGGACAGGGTCACACCGGACAGGCCGTTGTGGACCCACACCCGTGCGGGGCGCTCCACGACGACGTTGTACCGCGACTGTCGCATCGTCACTCGCCGACAGCGGCTCGCCGCGTCAGGTCACTTCTTCGGGGCGTAGGGACGCTTGCCGGGGCACACCATGATGCTGAGGATCGGGTGACCCGACTCCTCCTCGTCCGACCCGGACCCCTTCCCGGTGGCGTCGTCCTGGCGCCGCGGGTGGTGATAGCGACCCTCGATCTCGACGAGGAGCTGGTCCTTCCTCGCCAACCGCGCCGCGAAGTCGTCCAACCACTCCTTGGCTTCGTCCTGCTCCGCCGTCGGCACCGATTCCGGCAGCTCGAAGCTGAACGTGAAGGCCTGCTCGTCAGGCATGAGATCTCCCCCCTCGCGACCGGCGCACGAACGCCGGACACGCCTGTCCCCTCCTCACAGAGTCGACCTGAGGCGACGCCCCGTCAAGGTCTCCCCAAGAGCGCCGGGGCCTCCCGGTCGCCGGCTGATCCGACGAGGAGGGGAGCCAGTTCCTCACGCCGACCGATCCCCAGCTTCCGGTAGACGGCCGCGAGGTGGGTCTCGACGGTCTTGATCGTGATGAACAACCGCTCGGCGATCTCCCGGTTCGTGTCGCCGGAAGCAGCCAGCTCGGCGACCTGTCGCTGGGCGTCGGTCAGTGACGTCGGACCGTGGAGTCGCGTCCGGCGCGGCCGCCCACCTGCCTTGACGAGCTCGTCGAGGGCACGCGCCCGCACGCGTTCCATGCCCATCTGCTCGGCGTCGTCGATCACGCGGTACAGCACTGCTCGTGCCTCCTCGACCCGACCGGAGCGCCGCAGCGCGGCGCCGTACGACCCGAGCACGCGGACCTGCACCGGTCGTCGTGGGGTCGCATCGGCCAGCGCCACCGCCTCCTCGAGCAGGGGCAGGGCGGCACGCGCCGGCACGAAGCCGGCCTGCCGGCGCAGGGCGAGCGCCAGGCGGGGCTGTGAGCCGTAGCGACGCCTGATGGCGACCTCGCGTGCGGCCTCGCTCTCGGCACGATCCCGGTCGCCGAGCACCCCGAAGGCGTGGCTGGCGATCAGGTGCGGCTCGAGCTCGACCTCGAGCTGCTTGACCGGGGCGCCCGGCTCGGTGCTCAGGTCGTAGGCCTCGAGCAGCTCGACGGTGCGCTCGGGGTGGCCACCCAGGAGGGCGCCCAGGGCGGGGTACACGTTGTCCTCGCCGATGCGGTCGCCGAACAGCCGGGCCGCGCTCTCGAAGTCGCCGCGCTCGAAGGCGATCCAGCCGCGGGCGAAGCGGTGTGCGTTCTCGAAGGTCACCGTCAGGTGATGGCGCGCGACGTACTCCTCGGCGACGTCGACCCTCGCCAAGGCGTCCTCGAACTCGCCCCGGGCCATGGTCGTCATCACCTTGCGGTGGTCGAGCTCGGCCTGGTAGCCGGGTGTGGCACCGCGGAGCCGGACCACGGCAGGGGCGATCCGATCGATCACCGCCTCGATCTCGTCCAGCCGGTCGTCGGAGAAGAAGGTCACCACGATCAGCGCTGTCCGCACGTCCCACTCGGTGTAGTCACCGGCGTCGGCCGGCAGGGTCGCGATCGCTCGCCGGAGGTTGTCCAGCAGCCGGTCGGTCGTGCCCCACTGCATCGTCCGCTCGTACACGGCGGCCACGGCCCGCAGGTAGCGGTCGACGTCGCGGTCGGTCGGGAGCTTCGTGGCATCGATCTGCGACAGCTCCTCGGGAAGCGGTGCCAGGTCCGGTTCCAGCCCCATGAAGGCGTTCACCAGGAGCTGGGCCCGCAGACGTACCTCGGCGTCCGTGTCGCCGTACGGCCTCAGCTCGACGACCTGGCGATGGACCTGGCCGAGCTCGTCGTAGCGGTTCGCGTTCACGAGCACGTCGAAGAGCTCGGCCGCCGCGTCCAGGCGTACGTCGCGCTCTGCTGCTCCGAGCGCGGCCCCGAGGTGTTCGCGGGCGCTCTCCAGGTCGCCGTACGCATGCTCGGCCCGCGCCAGACTGACCAGGAGCGCGTCGCGGTCGTCGGCCGGGATCGGCTCGGCCAGGGCTCTGCGCAGCACGCGACGGGCCACGGCGATCGATCCGGACTCCAGAGCCGCCCTCCCCTGCTCGACCAGGAACCGCGCGACGTCGGCGTCGCCGGCGGCCGGAGCCGCGACGAGGTGCTGGGTCACCGTCGAGGCCGAGGCCCCGGTGGCGCGCAGCATCGTGGCGGCACGCGCGTGGAGCTGGCCCACCATCACCTGCGGCAGGGTCTTCTCCACCGCGCTGCGGACGAGTGGGTGCAGGAAGTCGACCGGGTCGCCGTTGCGGAACACGCTCGCGGCCTCGAGCCTGGCGGCCTCCTCGACGGCGACGAGGTCATCGAGGTCCGCCAGCTCCGCCACCAGGTGCAGCGAGCAGCCGTCGCCGAGCACCGCCGCGGCCTGGGCCAGGGCGGTGGCGGCCGGCCCGAGCTCGCTCAGCCGCCAGGACATCGTCCGCCTCAGCGACATGCTGCCGTCCTCGACGAACGTCTGCTGGTCGGCCCGGAAGTCCGTGAGGTAGGGCCGCAGCAGCTCATGGAGGTAGAAGGCGTTGCCACCCGAGACCTTCAGGCAGTCGTCGACGAACGCCTCGGTCGCCGGCTCGCCGAAGGTCTCGGTCACGACCGCTTCCACCGCCTCGCGGGACAGCCGACTCGGCGTCAGCACGAGGCAGTCAGGCTGGGCGGCCATGGTCGCCAGACGGCGCTGGGCGTCGGGGTTCTCGACCGGACGGCTCGCCAGCACGAGCAGCACCGGCTGGACCGAGATCTCCGCCTGCACCTCCAGCAGCACGCGCAACGACGCCGCGTCGGCCCAGTGCGCGTCGTCCACGGCCAGCACCAGCGGCGACTGCTCGGCGAGTCGGGCGATCAGCCACTGGCAGCCGTAGTCGAAGCCCTGCGCCAGCTCGGCTCCGGGGGTGAACAGGGGCGCGGCGAACCTGGCGGCTCCGGTCAGTGCGCCGGGCCCGCCGGCCTCCTCCACCGCGGGCCCGAGCAGCCGGCGGAGCACCTCGAACGGCGCCGCGGACTCCAGGTGGCGGGCCCGGGCGACCAGGGTGCGGGCGCCGGACCGGTGGGCGGCGGCGACGGCGTACTCGACCAGCGCGCTCTTCCCGCGCCCCGCCCGCGCCTCGATCAGGACGGCGCTCCCACGCCCGCCCCGGAGCGCGACGACGGCGTCGTCGATGGTCGCGAGCTCCGCTGACCTCTCGTAGAGCCGGTTCCCCACGGCTCACCCCCTGGTGCTTCCTTCGATGGTGGCACGCCCGGCCCGTGGGTGCCCTGGGGTTTTCCCGTGGAGACGCCAAACTTCAGGGTGGCGACCCTGACGACCGGGGCCCCGGGTTCGCGGAACCTGGAAGGCATGAACAGCATCGCCACGCACACCGCCCCGATCTCCGGTCTGTTGTCACTGGTGACCGACGCGCTCGACCACGAGCCGTCGCGCACCGGAACGCCGACCGGCCCGATCGCGCCGCAGCAGGCACCGGACCTGTCCGCCGTGCTGGGGCAGCTCGCGGGCGGCTGGATGGCGGTCAAGGAGGACGGTCACGGCTGGATGCTGCTGCAGTTCGCGCCCCGCACCGAGCCCCAGCCGTGGGGTGACAGGCCCAGCGCACCCGCGCGCCCCGTCCCGGCCCGGCCGGACTTCGGAGCCCGGGCCCGCCGCGTCCACACCGCGCTGACCGAGCGGGAGCGCGAGGTCCTGTGCCTGGTCGCCGGCGGTGCCACCAACCGCGCGATCGCCGCCCGGCTGTTCATCTCGCCCAAGACGGCCAGCGTCCACGTCTCGCGGATCCTGACCAAGCTGAACGCGACGACCCGCACCGAGGCCGCGGCACTGGCGCACGCCTCGGGGCTGGTCCGGCCGTGGGGAGCGGTCGAGGGCGACCTCGCCTGAGTCCGGGGGAACGGAGGTGCCGTCGCCGGGGTCAGGCGACGGCGCTCTCCTCCGGTGCCACGAACTGCGCGTTGTACAGCCGGGCGTAGGCGCCGTCGTCGTCGAGCAGCGAGTCGTGGGTGCCCTGCTCGACGATCGCGCCGTCCTCCATGACCAGGATCAGGTCGGCGTCGCGGATCGTGGACAGCCGGTGCGCGATCACGAACGACGTGCGGTCGGTGCGCAGCGCCGCCATCGCGTGCTGGAGCAACAGCTCGGTCCGGGTGTCGACCGACGAGGTCGCCTCGTCGAGGATCAGCAGCTCGGGATCGGACAGGAACGCCCGGGCGATCGTGATCAGCTGTCGCTCGCCCGCGGACAGGTTGGTGCCGTCCTCCTCGAGGTGGGTGTCGTAGCCGTCGGGCAGCGAGTGCACGAACCGGTCGACGTACGTCGCGCGTGCGGCCCCGAGGATCTCCTCCTCGGTGGCGTCCGGGCGTCCGTAGGCGATGTTGTCGTGGATCGTGCCCTCGAACAGCCAGGTGTCCTGGAGCACCATCCCGATCTGGTCGCGCAGGGCCGACCGCGGCATCGAGGCGATGTCGACGCCGTCCAGCGTGATCCGGCCGGAGTCCACGTCGTAGAACCGCATCACCAGGTTGACCAGCGTGGTCTTGCCGGCGCCGGTCGGCCCGACGATCGCGACGGTGTGCCCGGGCCGGGCGACCAGGGACAGCCCCTCGATCAGCGGCTGGTCGGGGTGGTAGGAGAACGACACGTCCTCGAACCGCACCTCGCCGTGGCGGTGGCCGACGGGCGCCGCCGTGCCGGTCGCGTCCGGCTGCTGCTCCGGGGCGTCGAGCAGCTCGAAGACCCGCTCCGCGCTCGCGACCCCGGACTGCAGCAGGTTCGTCATCGACGCGACCTGGGTCAGCGGCTGGGTGAACTGACGGGAGTACTGGATGAACGCCTGCACGTCGCCCAGCGAGATCGAGCCGCTCGCGACCTTGAGCCCGCCGAGCACCGCGATCACGACGTAGTTGAGGTTCCCGATGAACATCATCGTGGGCATGATCAGGCCGCTCACGAACTGCGCGCCGAACGACGCCTCGAACAGCTTCTCGTTCTCCTCGGCGAAGGTCTGTTCGACCTCCTTTTGCCGGCCGAACACCTTCACCAGCGCGTTGCCCGAGAAGGTCTCCTCGATGTGCGCGTTCAGCCGGCCGGTGCGGCGCCACTGGTCGATGAACATGCCCTGGCTGCGCCGCATCACCGCACCGGTGACGATCATCGTGACCGGGACGGTGACCAGTGCCACCAGCGCCAGCTCCCACGAGATCGAGAACATGAACGCCACCACGAACAGCACCGTCAGCAGCGAGGTCAGCAGCTGGCTCATCGTCTGCTGGAGGGTCTGGCTGATGTTGTCGATGTCGTTGCTCACCCGGCTCAGCAGCTCGCCGCGTGGCTGCTGGTCGAAGTAGCTCAACGGCAGGGCGTTGACCTTGTCCTCGACCTCGGACCGCATCCGGAAGATCGTCTTCTGCACCACGTCGTTGAGCAGGTAGCCCTGGAGCCACGACAACAGCGACGCCCCGACGTACACCGCGAGGACCAGCATGAGCACGTGCCCGACAGCGGTGAAGTCGACGCCGCGGCCGACCACGAAGTGGTCGATCGAGGCGATCATCGAGGCCTGCTTGTCGTCGCCCTCCTGGCGCAGGTGCTCGACGACCTGCTGCTGGGAGGTGCCCTCGGGCACCTGTCCCGCGAGGTTCTTGCCGAGGATGCCGGCGAAGATCAGGTCGGTGGCACGGCCGAGGATGCGTGGGCCGAGCGCCATCAGGCCGACGCTTGCGACCGCGAGCGCGACGACGGCGACCGCCTTGGCGCTCTCGGGCGCCATCCGGCGCACGAGCCGCTTCGCGGACGGGACGAAGTCGCTGGCCTTCTGACCGACCATGCCACCCCCGAACGGGCCACGCCCGGGTCCCGGACCCGCCTGGACGCGCTCGGTCTCCTTCAGCTGCGCCGGCTTCTGGTCACTCATGCGGCCGCCTCCTCGGCGCTCAGCTGGGACGCGACGATCTCCTGGTACGTCGGACAGCCCTCGAGCAGCTCGTGGTGCCGTCCGCGGCCGACGACGACGCCGTCCTCGAGGACGAGGATCAGGTCGGCGTCGCGGATCGTGGACACCCGCTGCGCGACGAGCAGCACCGTGGCGTCTCGGGTGACCGGGCGCAGGGCGGCGCGGAGCCGCGCGTCGGTGGCGAGGTCGAGCGCCGAGAAGGAGTCGTCGAACAGGTAGATCTCGGGTCGACGTACCACGGCCCGGGCGATGGCCAGCCGCTGGCGCTGGCCGCCGCTGACGTTGGTGCCGCCCTGGGTGATCGCGGCGTCGAGGCCCTCGGGCATCTCGCGCACGAAGTCGGCGGCCTGGGCGATCTCCAGGGCCTCCCACAGCTCGTCGTCGGTGGCATCGGGCTTGCCGTGGAGGAGGTTGGACCGGACCGTGCCGGAGAAGAGGTACGCCTTCTGCGGGACCAGCCCGATCACCGACCAGAGCCGCTCCGGCTCCAGCCGGCGTACGTCGACGCCGCCGACCTCGAGCGTCCCCCCGGTGACGTCGAACAGTCGCGGCACCAGGCCGACCAGCGTGCTCTTCCCGGCACCGGTGGAGCCGATCACCGCGACCGTCTGCCCGGGCTGCGCCTCGAAGGAGAGGTCGCGGAGCACCGGGTGGTCGGCACCCGGGTAGCTGAACTCGACGCCGTCCAGGCGCAGGGTGCCCCGCTGTGGCAGGTCGGTGACCGGCTCCTCGGGCGTCGGCACCGAGGTGGTCGTGTGGAGCACCTCCATGACCCGGTCGGCGCAGACCGCCGACCTCGGGATCATCATCATCATGAAGGTGCCCATCATCACCGACATCACGATCTGCATCAGATAGGCCAGGTAGGCCGTGAGGGCGCCCACCTGCATGGCGCCGGAGTCGACCCGGTGCCCGCCGAACCACAGCACGCCGACGGAGGCGACGTTGGCCACCAGCATCACGGTCGGGAACATCAGCGCCTGGTAGCGCCCGGCCCGGATGGCGACCGCGGTGAGGTCGGTGTTGGCCCCCGCGAAGCGCTCGGTCTCCAACGGCTCCCGGACGAAGGCCCGCACCACGCGGACGCCGGTGATCTGCTCGCGGAGCAGCCGGTTGACCTCGTCGATGCGGCTCTGCATCAGCCGGAAGCTCGGGACCATCCGGCTGATGATCAGGCCCAGGCAGACGGCCAGCACGGGCACCGTCACCGCCACCAGCCAGGACAGGCCGACGTCGACATGGATGGCCATCACGATGCCGCCGACCATCATGATCGGCGCCATCACCATCAGGGTGCACGACATCAGCACGAGCATCTGCACCTGCTGCACGTCGTTCGTCTCGCGCGTGATCAGGCTGGGTGCGCCGAAGTGCTGCACCTCGCGCTGGCTGAACATGCCGACCCGGTGGAAGATCGACGCGCGTACGTCGCGGCCGAAGCCCATCGCCGTACGCGCGCCGAACCAGACCGCGCCGACCGAGCAGCAGATCTGGACCAGCGCGACGCCGAGCATCACCGCGCCGATGTGGACGATGTAGCCGGTGTCGCCGGTGACGACACCGTTGTCGATGATGTCGGCGTTCAGGCTGGGCAGGTAGAGCGCCATCACCGTGCCGACGAACTGCAGCGCGACGACGACGGCCAGAGGCCGGCGGTAGGCCGCGAGGAACCTGCGAACGAGCGTGATCAACATCTGGCTACTTCTCTCCCCGTGTGGCGACCCCCGAGAGGAGGAGGTCTGCTATCTGGTCCGCGCTGAGCGCGGGCGTCATGCCGAGCTCGGGCCGACTGGCCCCGAAGATCAGGCTGCGCAGCGCGACCGCGGCGACCTCGGGCTCGACCGCGAGCTCGTCGCGGTGCTGCTCGAAGATCGACGTCAGTCGGCGGTGCAGCTCGGCCTGCGCATCGATGACGAACCGAGGCGGGCCGAAGTGCTTCTTGTGGTGCTGGTGCGCCTCCTCGGAGGCGCCGATGTGGCGACGCACCGCGAACAGCACCGACATCGTCATCCGCATCCGGTCGAGAACCCGCTGCGCGGCGACCACGACCTTGTCGCGCAGCGTCTCGAGGCCCTCCATGGCCTCCTCGAACGCCGCCTGACCGTCGGCCGGGTTGATCGCCTCCTCGGCCGCGGCCAGCATCAGGCTGCCCTTGTCCGGGAAGACCCGGAAGATCGTGCCCTCCGCGATCCCGGCCGCCTGCGCGATCTCACGCGTGCTGACGTCCTCCCCGCGCTCGACCAGCAACGGCAACAGCGCCGCGACGATCGCCTTGCGGCGTTCGTCGGGCGACAGGGCGCTGGCACGAGGGGACATCGTCCGCCACGGTAACTGAGTGAGCGCTCACTCACAAGTTGTTTCCGGCGCTCCCCGGTACGGCGTTCGTGCGGAGGTCGTGGCGAGAGCTGACGCCCAGCTTGCTCATCACCGAGGCGACGTGGTGCTCGACGGTGCGTGGAGAGACGACGAGGCGCTCGGCGATGGCGGCGTTGGACAGCCCCTCAGCCAAGAGCTCCCGCACCTCGGCCTCTCGCCGGGTGAGGCCGTCCGGGTGCGCCACCGTCGTGGCACGGCGCCCCCGGGGTGGCGCCCACCCCTGTGACCGCGACAGCGAACGTGCCCGCTCCGCGGCCCGGTCGGCGCCCTGCTCCTGGAACGCGGTGACGGCCCGGGCCAGCCCCTCGCGGGTGCCGCTGCGCGCCAGGGCCAGCGCCTCGGCGTACGGACTGCCCAGACGGCTCCACCGCGCCGCGGCGTCGGCCCACCGACCCTCGGCCTCGGCCCGGTACGGCGCAGCGAGCACGCCCAGCTCGTGGCCGGCCGGGTCGGGCAGCCACGAGCTCACCAGCCCACGCATCCACGGGCTGTCCGCCTGGCCGACCACCTCCCACCCGCGCACCGCCTCGCGCTCCCATCGCTCCCGGTCGCCGTCGAGCCAGGCCACCTCGCACACGGCGGCCACGGCCGGCCCGATCCGTTGGGCCTCGCCGGTGCCGTACGCCAGCTCGACCGCCTCGGACAACGGCTCCTCCCAGCCCGCCCGTCCGGCCCGGGCCCTGGCCCGGGCGACGACGCACAGCGCTCCGATCCGGCTGACCCATGCGGTCCGGGGATGCCGCAGGATCTCCTCGGCTCCGCTGAGCGCCCCGGCGAGGTCACCCCGGTCGAGCAGCCCCTGGGCGTGCCAGCCGCGCATGTAGAGGTCCCAGGCGTCGAGGTCGCGCTCCCGGCAGTACTCCAGGCCACGGACGAGCGTCGCCTGCGCACGCAGGTGGTCGTGCTGGAGGACCGCGCTGGCCACGGTGTTGGTGTACGCCCGAGCCGCGTGCTCGTGCAGGTCGGCCTGCTGCGAGCGGCGCAGGCTCTCGTCGAGCAGGCGCCAGCCTTCCGCCCCGTCCCCGACGTCGACCTCGATCGTGCCCAGGTTGTTGAGGGCGTGGACCCGGACCTCCTCGACGTCGGGCCCGGGCGGCAGGCTGTCCAGCAGCGCGAGCGTCCGATGGACCCAGTCACGGGTGCCGGCGAGGTCGTAGGCGAGCATCCGGAGCTGGGCACGGTTGCTCATCGCCATCGCCTCGAGGGTGTCGCCGGCGCCCGCCAGGGTCGCGCAGGCGTCGGCGCCGTACCGCTCGGCCTCGCGGCTGCGCCCGGCGAACCAGCTGAGCCGGGAGAGCCACCGCTGCGTGTCGCCGATCTGCTGCGTCTCGCCGAGTGCCTGCCAGACCTCGAGGGCCCGCTGCCGTCTGGTCATCGCCTCCTCGACGCGTCCGGTGACGTAGAGCTCATAGGCCAGCCGTCCGAGCAGGTCGGCGTACGCCGGATCGGTGCTGGACTCCGTGTGCCGCAGGGCACGCTGGTACTGGTCGACCGCCTCCTGGTGGGACCCCAGGCGCGCGGCGTGCTCGGCCGCGGCCAGCGCGTGGACCACGGTGGCCTCGGTGTCGCCCGCGCCCTCGGCGTGGTGTGCCAGGCGGGCCGGCTGACCCTCGTGCGCCAGGAGCCAGGCCAGGACCCGTGCATGGTCGGCGCGTCGCCGCAACGCGGGGATCTCGTCGAGCACGGTGAGCCGCGCCAGCTCGTGGCGGAACATCAGGGCCTGCCCGGTCAGCAGCAGGACGCCGTGGCTGAGCGCCTCGTCGAGCGCGTCCGCACTGTCGGGAGCGAGGTCCTCGACCAGGGCGACCTCGGTCCACGGGCCGGCCAGCGCGACGAGGTCGAGCACGGCATGCGCCCGGTCGGACAGGCGAGCGATGCGCGACAGCACCGCCTCGCGCACGCTCCGCGGGACCGACGTACCCCCAGCCGCGATCACCTCGGTGACGAAGAACGGGTTGCCGCGCGTGGCGGCGTGCAGCTCGGCCGGGTCCAGCCCGGACGCCGGCGCCTCGTCGAGGAGCCCGCGCACGGAGTCCGGCGACAACGGGCTGAGGTCGATCCGGCGTACGCCGGCCGCACTGCCGACGTCGCCCAGCAGCACCCGCAGGGAATGGGCGCCGACCGCCTCCTCGGCGCGGTAGGTGACCACCACCATGGCGCGCAGCCGATGCACGCGACGGGCGAGATGACGGACGAGGTCCAACGTCGCCTCGTCGGCCCAGTGGGCGTCCTCGAGCACCAGCAGGTACGGCGTGTCGGTCTCACCCAGCGCGGTCGAGAGCCGGGTGAAGACCTCGTGCCGCTCGACACCGGCCGGCCAGACGTCCGGAGGCAGGTCCGGCAGCATCTCGAGGAGCGGGCCGAGCGGTGGCGGTGTGGCCGATCCGTCACAGGCGCCCCGGGCCACGTGAACGGTCGCGGGTGCCTCCGACACCACCCGGTCGACGAGGCTGGTCTTGCCCACCCCCGCCTCACCCGCGACGAAGACCAGCCGCCCGTTCCCCTCGATCGCGGCGGCGAGGTAGTCCGATGCACCCCTCAGGGCCCCGTCGCGCTCCAGCAACGCCATGGCGTCATCGTAGGGATGAGACCGCTGGTCAGCGGATGACCGAGTGGCGGGCGTCGATGGGACCTCGTCCCTGGTAGAAGATGCCGGGACGCGTCTCGAAGCCCGCACTGACGTTGTCCGTGAGGGTCGACCAGCGCAGGTGGAGGCGCCCTGAGAGGTTGTTGCTGACGTAGAAGATCGCGCCCCCGCCCTCGTTGGCGTGGTTGTGCCGCATCAGCGTGCCGGCGACCCGGACGGTGTAGTCGTTGCCGTCGGTGTAGATCGCGCCTCCGGAGCCTCCGCCGGGCTGGTCGGGGTGATGGGGCGGGTTGGCGCCGTGCCCGACGGCCCTGTTCCAGACGAAGACGCTGTTGAGCACCGTCCACGAGACCCCGATGCTGCTCAGTCCTGAGCCGTTGCTGCAGCGCCCGCCGCGGAACGTGCTGTTCACGACGTACACGGGACGGCCGTGGTACTGCGACAGCGCGCGGACGGCCGCACCGCCGAGGTCGGGCCCGGTGCGGTCACAGCGGTTGCCGGTGAAGTGGGTGTCGACGATCTTCAGCTGTCCGCCGCGATCCAGGATCGCGCCTCCGCCACCGCCCTCGGCGAGGTTTCCGGTGGAGTTGCCGTCCGCGAGGGTGAGGTGCTGGACGACGAGCCTCGGCCGGGCCTGGTCGTCGCAGTGGGACGTCGTCCAGATCTGCCTCTTGTCGCAGGTGTCCTGGTAGAGGATCCGGCGCTTCCCCATCCCGCTCAGCGTGACCAGCCCGCCGCCGTCGAGAACGACCCGGTGGCTGGTGTTCACGACCTTCGCGGTGCGCCGCAACCGGATGACGACGGGAGCCGGCCCGCAGTCGAACGTGATCACGCCGCCCTTCGCGACCGCCCGCACCACCCTCTTCGACGTACAGCTCGCAGGGGTGCCGTGACCGACCACGTGGTCGGGGTGGCTGGTGTCGACGGCGCGGGCCGCCTTCGGCACCGGCACGTGCTTCACCCCACGACCGGAGGCCCGTACCGGGTCGTCGGACATCGCGGACCGGGCGCCGGCGGGCGGGGGAACCGACAGCGCGACCGACGCGACGGCGGTGCCGACAGCGGTCGCGACGAGGACCAGGGGGCTGTGCATCCACCCACGATAGGGATCAGACCGGGTCGGTGTGCACGAGCTCGACGGTCACGGGGCGAGTCGGTGGACCGACCAGGAGTCGCCGTCGAGCCGGTAGACCAGCCGGTCGTGCATGCGCCCCGGTCTGCCCTGCCAGAACTCCACGGCGTCCGGTTCGACCCGGAAGCCGCCCCACTCGTCGGGC
>Ga0105239_10003873_pt1 | contig 18152 bp, 20 predicted proteins | sample KBSC44metaG_FD_92761 | JGI IMG/M metagenome (GOLD analysis project Ga0105239, IMG submission 92761) | Corn rhizosphere microbial communities from Kellogg Biological Station, Michigan, USA - KBS C4-4 metaG | ecosystem: Host-associated > Plants > Roots > Rhizosphere > Soil | place: Michigan, USA...
CGCAGGCGCTGGTCGAACGGGTCGCCGCCTATCGCGCCGGTTACCTGGCCGAAGAGCGACGCGCGCTGGAACGCGCGCTGTCGAGCGGTCAGTTGTTGGGCGTCGCGGCGACGAACGCGCTCGAACTCGGACTCGACATCTCCGGCCTCGACGCGGTGCTGCTCGCTGGATTTCCCGGCACTCTCGCCTCGTTGTGGCAGCAAGCCGGACGGGCCGGCCGCGCAGGCGAGTCCGCGCTTGTCGTCTTGATCGCCCGCGACGACCCCCTCGACACCTACCTCGCCCACCATCCGGAGGCGATCTTCGGCCGGCCGATCGAGGCCAGCGTCTTTGACCCGGAAAATCCCCACATCCTGGGACCGCAGTTGTGCTGCGCCGCCGCCGAACTGCCCATCACCAGCCGTGAACTCGACGCGTTCGGGGATGCGGACGCGGTGCGAGCAGTGCTCGACGACCTCTCCGCCGCAGGACGGCTCCGCGCGCGCCCAGCCGGCTGGTTCTGGACGGATCGCGCCCGGCCCGACGCCGATATCCGCGGGAGCGGCGGACCCGCGGTCAGCATCGTCGACGGTGACGGCATGTTGCTCGGCACGGTCGACTCGGCCGCCGCGCAGTCCAGCGTCCATACCGGCGCGGTCTACCTCCATCAGGGCAGGACCTACCTCGTCGACCAACTTGACGTGGACGCCGCGGTGGCCCTGGTTCACGCGGCCGACCCGGATTGGACCACGTCGCCGCGCGATGTCACCGACATTGCGATCGTGGAGACCACGACACGACAACGGCACGGTCCGGTCACGGTGTGCTTCGGAACCGTGGACGTCACCAATCAGGTCACGAGCTATCTGCGCCGACAGGTCACGACCGGCGAGATTCTCGAGGAGATCCCCCTCGATCTGCCTACGCGGCAACTGCGCACGCGAGCTGTCTGGTACGAGATTTCGCAGAGCGAACTGGACGAGATCGGGCTCACGGCTGCTGACGTTCCGGGAGCCGCGCATGCCGCCGAGCACGCGGCGATCGGCCTGCTGCCGTTGTTCGCCACCTGCGATCGTTGGGACATCGGTGGAGTGTCCACGGCACTGCACCCCGACACAGGCGCTCCGACCGTCTTCGTCTACGACGGGCACCCGGGTGGCGCCGGGTTCGCCGAGCGCGGGCACGCGGCACTTCCGGACTGGCTGCGGGCTACCCGAGAGGCGATCGCCAACTGCGAATGCCCCGCTGGATGCCCGTCGTGCATCCAGTCGCCGAAGTGCGGCAACGGCAACGAACCGCTCGACAAAGCCGGGGCCCTGGCGTTGCTCGGCCTGGTGCTCCGACACCTGCGCGCCTGACGGCAGGCGACCCGCCCGGGCCGACGCTGTCACGGTTGCCACGCCGAACGGCCCGAGATCGACGGCGCGGTGGACGTCCACAACGACCGAACCGCTGCGCCCGTCGGCGGCCAGTTCGAGGTGGCACTGACCGACGGTGCTCGCGTTGGCCGCCGCGACCCGGCGCGCGGCCGCACAGGGATCCGGGGTGACGCCGATCGAGCCGGCGGCCGCCAGTGCCGCCAGATCCGCGCTCGCCTGAGCCCTGTGCCTCGCCAGGACCGCGTCTGTGCGGACCATCGCGACGGCGCCGACGAGTAACACCAAGCCGGAGACAGAGACCACCCAGATGGCCGCCGATCCCTCGTCCCCGCCGCGCAGTGCCCTCACGACGGCGCATCCGGTTCCCGTGCGGCCACGGATCGTTCGACGATGTCGAACGATCCGAGCCAGCCTCCCATCGGGCGAACAGCGACTCGCACCGTCACCGCGCAGTCATCGCCGTCCGAGCCGAGCTCCACGGCAGCGCCGCGCGGAGCCAGTTCGGCGACGAGTCGTCGCGCCGCCGCGGCGTCACCCCGAGCCGCCGCCCGAGCGGCCATCCCCGCCGCGTCCTGGGCGCGCACTCGCGCGTCGACGACCGAGACACCCGCGAGGACAACAGCCAGCAACACCACGAGCACCGGAAGGCTCGCTGCGAGCTCGACGGTCGCCATACCTCGGTCACCCCAGCGGCGGCGGTTGCTCACAGGCTGACGTTGAGCGCGGACTGCACGATCGACGTCAGCGCCGCGCGCACCGCGTCGCTCTGGACGACCTTGTACAGCACGGCGGCGAAAGCGACGGCCGCAATCGTGCCCACCGCGTACTCGGCGGTCGACATGCCCGCGTCGTTCGCCATCGCTCGACGGTTGGCGATGCGCGCGAGGGGGCGCACGAGAGGGCGCGCGAGAGGGCGCACGAGGGGGCGCACGAGGGGGCGCGCCAGCAGGCGCCCACGGAGAGGCTTAAGCAAGTAGATGAGGTTCACGCCGCTCAGGCTGGTCGATCCGCGCGAACGGCGAGCCATGTAACGCTTGGCTGTGCACGACCCGCGGGCTGTGGAAAGAACGTGACGATGTCCGCACAGAGTGCACCCCGCCGACCCGAGACGATGCGGGCCCGAGAGGTTAGTAGGTCAGCACAACAGCCCGCGGCTCGCAGAGAGGATCGTTCAGGATCCGGTAGGCCTCGGCGGCGTTCTCGAACGGCACCCGGAGATAGTCGATGAACGACTTGAGATCGAGCTTGGACAGATGCTCGTACGCCACCGTGATGGCTCGCTCAGGCGTCCAACGATGGGCGTGGTCCAGCCACCCCGGACCGGCGCTGATGAGTTTCTGACGTCGGACGTGATACTCCGGGGACAGCACGAGTGGCACCGGTGCGTCGCCGTACCAAGACGCCACCGAAATCGATCCCTCGACGGCGGTGTTGTCGATCGCCACCTGCAGCGCCCGGGGAGCCCCGCTCGCTTCAACAAACACATCGACGCCACGGCCGTCGGTGAGTTCATTGATTGCGTCGCGCGCATCTGCTGGATGTACCACGGCGTCCGCGCCGACCGACTCTGACTGAGTTCGTCTCGTCGGGTTTGGATCGATCAGGATGAGCTTCGAGGCGGTCAGGCGCGCAATGTAAGCGGCGAACGCGCCGACCACACCAAGACCCGACACCGCAACGCAGTCCCCAATCACCGGTGGGGTGGTGATGCATGCGTTCATGGCGATACGGAAGAGTCCAGCGAACGCCGCCCGTTCGGGCTCGATGCCGTCTGGGATTCTGGAGACCTGGGCCTCGTCAAGCGTGAACACGTCTTGGTGCGGGTATCGGCAGAACACGGCGTCGCCCACCGAATAGGCAGACCCTGTGCCGACGCTCTCTACGTGGCCCACCTGTTGGTAGCCGAACTTCACTGGGAACGGCATGGTCCCGAATAAGGTCCCGGCCCTGGTCTCGAAGTTGGCTTCGCCTCGATAGAAGTGCAGCTCGCTCCCGGTGCTGATCAGGTTGCAGATGCTGCGAACAGTCACCTGATTCGGTCCCGGCGGCAGGACCTCCTCTTGCTGGATCTCCACAACCTCGGGTGCTGTAAACCAAATCCCTTTACCGAGCACAGGTTTCTTCCTTCGCCTTGGCCGAACGACACTGAGTTCGTAGCCAGCAATTATGACGTGGACAGTTTTCAGCTCTCCGACGCGTTGCATGACCAAGTCATCGACATGGTCCCCACAGACGGCGCGCAGCGGTTTCGTTCGGCGGCGCTAAGCCACGTGGGCTGCCGATAGCGCGCGTCCGCTCCCGTCACAGAAGTCCGCCGCGCACCAGTCCCGAGGCGAGCCCGATCACGGTCGGAGCGACGCCGACGCAGACGAAAGCGGGCAGGAAACACAGCCCCAGCGGCGCCATCGACCAGGTGCCGATCCGGGCCGAGCGAGTCATCGCCGCCGCCGCCGCGTCGAGCCGCAGCTGGCGGGCGGCCGCCAGCCAACCGTCGGCGAGCCGGATGCCGCTGTCGGCACTACGCGCCGCCACAACGGCGATCGGGCGCAGCTGTGGATCGTCGGCGAACCTCGACCAAGCGGGCTCGGGTGACGAGCCGAGCCGGAGTAAGCCACTGATCCGCCTGAGTTCACCGCGCAGCAGAGGGCCGGCGGCTTCAGCGCCCGCGGTCAGGGCGGCGTCGACGGGAAGGCCGACCCGAAGAGCCGTCGCGACAAGGTCCAACACCAGCGGAACGGAGTCGAGCTCAGCGGCGGCGAACGACGTCGCGTGTGTTCCGACGCGTCCAACGAGCCAGCCACCGAGACTCCCGGCTGCCACTGCAGCGAGCACGCCCGCTCGTCCGCCGACGATCATCAGCGCGATCACGCCGACCCCGACGCCGCAGGCCACCTGCAGGCTGGGCGCCGAGGCGGCGTCTCTCAGCCTGCGAGAACGATGAACGCCGCGCACGGGCCGACGACGGCCGGGCACGACGAGCAGCGCGGCGCCGATCAGGAACCAGGTCATCGGCTGCCGCCCGGTCGGGCGCGCTGAACCATCGCCGAGATCCACACCACGCCCAGCACATCGAGTGTCACTCCGCAGACCAGCAGGACATGGCCGACCGGCCGCCTGAACAGAATGGTGAGCGGGTGCGTGCCGAGAGCTAGGCCAAGGCCAAGACCGAGTAATGGCAGTGCCGCCAGCAGCAGAGCGGACGACTGCGCTCCGGCAACGGCGGTCCGGACTCCTCGATCGAGTGCACGCTCGGCGTCGACGTCGTCGCGTACCCGAGCGAGCACCTCGGCGAGCGGCGCCCCAGTGACGGCGGCGAACGACCAGCCCGCGGCGACGGCTCTAAGCGACCGCGACGACGACGACGACGACGACGGCGAGCGTCCCTGCGCGAGCGCCACAAGCTCGTCGCCGTGGGCCGGCGCGGCATTCACGGCCGCCGCGATCGCCACGTCGGTCGCCGTCCCGGCCTCCAGCTCGGCGACGAGCACCGAGAGCAGCAGGTGCACGCCATCCCGATCGTGACGGGCGGCTCGGTCTCTCATCGTCGATCGGCCGACCCTGACCACCGCGCCAAGCGCTATCAGGATCGCGATCGCACAGGCGGCCGTGTCGCCTGCGTCCCGCGAGACGACGGCGGCCACCGCGGTAAGGACGGCCGCGATCACCACGGCCAGCCCCGTCCAGCTGGCTCTGGATGGCATCGCCGAATCGCCCTGTCCGGGTTCAAGACGTCCGGTTCGGCTGAGGAAGCGCAATCGCTCGCCGCGGTTGGAGACCGGCCAGGCGACGAGGCCGGCGCCCAGCGCGAAGTAGCCGAGCGACGTCATCGCCAACCGGCCGGGACCGCCACGCCGCTCGCCTCGATCAGCGCGGCCAACTCGTCGGCCGCCGGCCCCGCCCGGCCGGCCGCCCACGCGATCCGAGTGATCAACTGCCCGTGTCCCCCGGTGTCGATCACGCCGAGTTCAGCCAGCACCCGGCGACCGCCTCTGGCCCGCCGTAGCTGGATCACGACCTGGAACGCGCTGGACACCTGCGCCGCGGCCGAGGCGCTCTCGATCCCCGACATCGCCGCCAGCGCGGCAAACCGAGCGGGGACGTCCGCGGCTGCGTTGGCGTGCATGGTGGCGGCTCCGCCGGCGTGACCGGTGTTCAGCGCAGCCAGCAACTCGGCCATCTCTGCGCCCCGGAACTCGCCCACCACGATGCGATCAGGACGCATCCGCAGCGATTGCCGCACCAGATCGCGGAGCTCGACCCGGCCGGCGCCCTCGACGTTCGCCGTGCGGGTGGCCAACCGGACCACGTGTGGGTGGGACGTCACGATCTCGGTGGCGTCCTCGACGATCAGCAGGCGCTCGCGGGGATCGACGCGGCCGAGCAACGCGCCGAGCAGGGTCGTCTTTCCCGTTCCCGTGCCTCCCGAGATGACGAAGGCGAGCCGGGCCGCGACGAGTGCCGTGAGAAGACCCGCTACCGGCTCGCTCATCACATCGGTCGCGACAAGATCGGCCAACTCGAAGCGAGCCCGGGCCAGCACGCGAAGCGAGATGGTCGTCGTAGGCGCGATGGGCGCCAACACGGCGTGCAGGCGCGTGCCGTCGCTGAGCGAGGCGTCGACGAACGGCGACGAATCGTCAAGCCGCCGGCCGGCCGAGCTCGCCAGTCGCGCGGCCAAGCGGCGAACGGCGGCGTCGTCGGCGAACCGGACGGTCGTGCGCTCCAACCCGCGGCCGCGATCGACCCATACCTGGTCGGGCGCGTTGACCAGCACATCAGTGGCTCCCGGAAGCGCCAACAGCGGCTCCAGCGGACCCGCGCCGTGGAGCTCGGTCTCGACATCGCGACGAAGTCGTTCGAGGACGACGTCATCGGCGACCATGCCCGCCTCGGCGCGCACCGCGTCGGCGATGCCGTCAGACGAGCTGGCCAGGCGATTGCGCACGCGCTCGACGAGCGCCGGCGGAACGAGACGTTCGCTCATCGGGCTACCGCGTCGAGCACTCCCGCGGCAATCCTCGACAACGCCCGGCCATCGGCGCGCCGTGCCGGCCACCGCCCCAAGAGGCGGGCGCCGACGAGCTCCCCCGCCTCCGGCGCGACGTTTCGGGGACCCCGCAGGAGCAGGCCCACCGAGCCGCCGACGGCCCTGCGCACCGAACGCGCCCCGGACAGCGCCGCCACATCGGCCCGGGAGACCAGGACCACCAGATCACAGTGACGTACCGCGGCCCGCCGGGCCAAGCCGTCGGCGCGAGGGAGATCGAACACCACCGCACACGCCGGCCGGGCCACCTCGAGCAGTTGCTCGACGGCGGCCGGATCGGGTTCGTCCGCGTTGTCGGCGGCGAGAACCGCGACGTCGCCCCAGGCGGGCAGGCCGCGTAGCAGGTCCTCTGGATCCAGATGGCCGCCCGCCAAGCGCAACCCGGACCAGCGAGCGCCCGCATGGGCCTCCAGCTCCAGCAGGACGTCTATCCCGCCCCGCACCGGATCGAGGTCGATCAACAGCGACGAGCCGGCGGCCGTGGCCAACGCCGCGGCGAAGCGGCTGGCGCCCACGCCGCCCTGGCCGCCGACGACGCCGATCACCGGGAAAGAACCCATGCCACCAGCCAACCGGGCCCACGCCCCGGAGGAAACATCTCGAAAGCGCGCCTGTGGAAAAGCGGCGTCCTGTGGACAGTGAGTTTGACAACGCGGCAACCAGCCCAGACGCACGTACCCTCGAAACGTGCCGGGCACCGCCGCGTTCTTCGATCTCGACAAGACGATCATCGCCAAATCCAGCACGCTCGCGTTCGGCCGGCCGTTCTTCCAGAGCGGGCTGATCAACCGCCGCACCGTCGTGCGCAGCGCCTACGCCCAGTTCGTGTTCGCCATCGCCGGCGCCGACGAGGACCAGATGGACCGCATGCGGCAGTTCATCACCGCTATGTGCGCCGGCTGGGACGTCGCCCAGATTCGCGAGATCGTCAACGAGACCCTGCACGAGATCATCGACCCGATCGTCTACAGCGAGGCGGTGTCGCTGATCGCGGAGCACAAGGCCGCGGGCCGAGACGTCGTGATCGTCTCGACGTCGGGCGAAGAGGTCGTGGGCCCGATCGGAGCGATGGTCGGGGCGGACGAGGTCATCGCGTCGCGAATGGTCGTCGAGGACGGCAAGTACACCGGCGAGATCGCCGAGTATCGCTACGGCCCCGGCAAGGCGAGCGCCATCGTCGAGCTGGCCGAAGCGCGAGGCTATGACCTCGGCGAGTGCTACGCCTATTCAGATTCGGTGACTGACGTGCCGATGCTCGAGGCTGTCGGCCATCCGACGGCCGTCAACCCGGACCGAGGCCTGCGCAAGGTGGCGACCGAGCGCGGCTGGCCTGTTCTGATCTTCAGCAATGCCGTTCCCCTTCGCGAAAGGCTCGCCGGGCTGACGCCGCCGCGGACCGCGACCACCATCGGATTGGCCGGAATGGCGGTCACCGCCGCGGGTGTCGCCTGGTACGCCCACCGTCGCTCCGCCCGGACCTGAGAGGGCTCACCCGAATTACACGACGGTTTTCTCTTGCGCGGGCCGGGCCGTGGAGTTGAAATAAAGGAGGACAGGGGTACGTCATGGCGGTCCAGCCCCCAGCGAACCCCACCGCACAGTTGTTCGGGTACCCACGCGGCGATCTCGCCTCGCAGCAGGCGCGTCGGCGCTGACCTCCGGGCCGGCGTCAGACAGGAAGATGCACGCATGTGTAACCCGGACGGCTGTGCCAGCGGCGTCGTGGCGACACGACGCCGCTTCTATGCCGAGACCCCGCCGGATCTCACGCGCGTTCCAGAGCGGCGGTGATCGCGGCAGCCTCCCGGGTCCCAGCGACCACCGCGTCGGCCTGATGACGGATCCACCGTGCGATGCCCGCGGGCGCGCCCGTCGCATAGGCCGCCAACGCCTCGTCATACTCACCGCGTAACTCTCGATGGCCGGCCTCCACGACCGCCAGCGATTTCGGGTCCAGGCCGCGCTCGACAAGGGTCAAGCGCACCGCTGCCCGAGCGACGACGCCGGACGCGGGCGCGAACGCGTCGAGCGTGAGCACCTCGGCGTGCACGAGCGCGGCCACAACCACCGCAGGCGCGCTCGTCGTCGTCAACACGGACGCGAGGGTGTCCAGCCGGTCAGCGGCGCCCAGAACCGGGCGGCCGAGGCCGACTGGGTCGTCCACCAGATCGGCGGCCGCCAGGGCGTGCAACCGCGCCAGTGCTTGCCGTGGGGCCTGCGACCAGGTGTCGGCGAGCGATCCGATCGACGACTGGGCCCGCAGCGCGCCCTGGACGACAGAGTCGCTGATCACGGCTCCGGATCGGACGTCATCCAGCGGATATTCGGCTCCGGACAGCCAGGCGGACGCCCACGCCCCCCGCACCGAAGACTCCGCCGAGACGTCGGCGGAGCGGCGGCGCAGCGCCCGGTCGGACAGCATCGCATCGACCGCCTCCCGGGTTGCGGCGACCGCTTGCTCGACACCGGGAAGCCGCAACAGTGGCGCGAGAGGATCCGTCACGCGAACGGACGCTACCGCTCACTACGGTGGAGCATGATCCGTCCGACGGCAAGGAGGCCCCGTGTCACGTCCGGTTGAGGCATCAGAGACGCTGTCGAACCTGTCGCGTGAGGAGCGGCATTTCGATCCGCCGGCGACATTCGCGGCGCACGCGAACGTGACGGCGGCGGCTTACGAGCTGGCGGCGGCTGACCGGTTGGGATTTTGGGAGGACCAGGCCCGCCGTCTGGAGTGGGCAACGCCCTGGCACACGGTGCTGGAGTGGAATCGGCCGTACGCCAAGTGGTTCCTCGGCGGCGAGCTGAACGCGTGTGTGAACTGCGTCGATCGGCACGTGGCGGCTGGTCTCGGCGATCGGGTCGCGATCTTGTTCGAGGGCGAGCCAGGCGACTCGAGGACGATCACGTACGCCCAACTGCTGGCCGAGGTCGGACGGGCGGCGAACGGTTTGGCCGAGCTCGGGGTGGGCAAGGGCGATCGGGTGGCGATCTATCTGCCGATGATCCCGGAGGCCGTGGTTGCCATGTTGGCGTGCGCGCGGATCGGCGCCGCGCATTCGGTGATCTTCGGCGGATTCTCGTCGCAGGCGATCTTCGATCGGGTCGTCGACGCCGACGCGAAGGTGATCATCACCGCGGACGGCGGGTGGCGGCGGGGGTCGGTCGCGGCGTTGAAGCCGTCCGTCGACGAGGCGCTGGCCAAGGGCGACACGAACGTCGAGCGGGTCCTGGTGGTGCGCCGCGGCGGCAACGACGTGGCCTGGACCGAGGGCCGCGACGTGTGGTGGCACGAGCTCATAGGCCGGCAGCCGGCTGGGCACGAGGCGGCCGCGCACGACGCCGAGCAGCCGCTGTTCATCCTGTACACCTCCGGGACGACGGGGAAGCCCAAGGGAATCCTGCACACCACGGGGGGCTACCTCACCCAGGCGTCCTACACGTCGTGGGCGGTCTTCGACCTCAAGCCCGAGACCGACGTCTACTGGTGCACCGCCGACATCGGCTGGGTCACCGGACACAGCTACATCGTCTACGGCCCGCTGTCCAACGGCGCCACCGTCGTGCTCTACGAGGGGACGCCGGACACGCCCGACCGGGGCCGGTTCTGGGACATCGTCGCCAAGCACGGCGTGACGATCCTGTACACGGCTCCGACCGCGATCCGCACGTTCATGAAGTGGGGTGAGGAGATCCCGGCTGGGAAGGACTTGTCGAGCCTGCGGCTGATCGGGTCGGTCGGCGAGCCGATCAACCCCGAGGCGTGGGTCTGGTACCGGCGGGTCATCGGCGGCGATAGGACCCCGGTCATCGACACGTGGTGGCAGACCGAAACCGGAGCGATGATGATCAGTCCGCTGCCCGGAGTGACCTCCACCAAGCCTGGTTCGGCCACCCGCGCGTTGCCCGGGATCTGCGCCGACGTGGTCGACAACGACGGCGTTCCCGTGCCGAACGGCGGGGGCGGATTCCTCGTCCTCACCGAGCCTTGGCCCTCGATGCTGCGCGGAATCTGGGGCGACGACCAGCGCTACCGCGAGACCTACTGGAAGCGCTTCGACGAGCAGGGCTACTACTTCGCCGGCGACGGCGCCAAGAAGGACGACGACGGCGACCTGTGGCTCCTCGGCCGGGTCGACGACGTCATGCTCGTCTCCGGCCACAACATCTCCACCACCGAAGTCGAGTCCGCTCTCGTCTCCCATCCCAAGGTCGCCGAAGCCGCGGTCGTCGGAGCCACCGACCCCACCACCGGCCAGGCCATCGTCGCGTTCGTCATCCTCCGGGGCGGAGCCGACGCGGGAGCCGACGCGGGACAGGACCTCGCCACCGAACTGCGCAACCACGTCGCCGGGGAAATCGGCCCGATCGCCAAACCCCGACAGATCATGGTCGTCCAAGAGCTTCCCAAGACGCGTAGCGGCAAGATCATGCGCCGCCTGCTCAAAGACGTCGCCGAGCACCGCGATATCGGCGACGTCACCACGCTCGCCGACTCCACCGTCATGGACCTCATCAAGGACAAACTGCCCACCGCCAACGAGGACTGACCGCAAAGCGGGCCTACCGGGTCAACCGGTTCATGCCATGATGTCGTGACGGGACGGGCAGAATCGAGGAGCGCACGTGACGGTGCCGAAGCAGGGCCACCCTGACCAGTCGCTTGGCGAGCTCGTCAAGGACGTCTCGACGCACCTCTCCACGGTGATCCATGGCGAGATCGAACTGGCCAAGATCGAGCTCAAGAGCAGTCTTCGGTTCGGCGGTGTGGGCGTCGTCTTCTTCCTGCTGGCGGCGATCATCGCCCTCTTCGCGCTGACGTTCGGGTTCATCGCGCTTGCCGAAGGGCTGATCGCGGCCGGCTTGTGGCGCTGGGCCGCCTACCTTGCCGTGTTCGGGTTCTTGATCCTCGTGGCCGGGACCGCCGCCTTCATCGGGCTGCGCATGGTCAAACGAGTGCGCCCGCCGGAGCGGACGATCACGACGACGAAGGAGACCGTCACCGCGATCAAGGCGGCGGCAACCCATCCGAGTCCCGCCGATTCGGCAGCCGGCTGAGCATGCCCGACGTTCCTTCGATCGAATCGGCGATTCTGTTCGAAGGGCCCTGGACGCATCGCACGGTGCGGGCCAACGGCATCGCCATGCACATCGCCGAGGTCGGGGCCGGTCCGCTCGTGCTGTTCCTGCACGGCTTTCCCCAGTTCTGGTGGACTTGGCGTGATCAACTAGGTGAGCTGGCCGACGCCGGCTTCCGGGCCGTCGCCGTCGACCTGCGCGGCATCGGCGCCAGCGACAAGCCACCGCGCGGTTACGACACGCCCACCCTCGCCAACGACGTCGCGGCGCTCGTGGCGGCCCTCGGCGAGCGGGACGCGATGCTGGTCGGCAACGACCTGGGTGGCCTCATCGCCTGGACTGTCGCCGCCCAGCACCCGCGCGTCGCGCGACGGCTCGCGGTGGTCGGCGCCGCGCACCCGCTTCGACTGCGCCAGGCCGTCGCGACCGAGCCTCGGACCCAGGGCAGTGCTTCCGCGTACGCCTGGCGCACGTTCCAGGTCCCGCGACGGCCGGAGGCGCTGCTCACTCGCGACGCCGCCTACGTCGGTGAGCTCTTCGAGCGGTGGAGCGGTCCGAAGTGGCGAGACACGCCGTCGTTCGTGGAGGACGTCGACGTCTACGCCCGCGCCCTGCGAGTGCCGAAGGTCGCCCACACCTCGCTGGAGCAGTTCCGCTGGCTGGTGCGCTCCCAAGCGCGTCCGGACGGCCGGCGCTTCGCCGCACGCCTTCGCGAACCGATCACCGCCCCGGTCCTCCAACTCCACGGAGCCGACGACCGCTGTGTGCTACCGGCGACCGCCCAGGGGTCAGGACGCTACGTCTCGGCCGAATACGAATGGCGCCTGATCGACGGCGTCGGCCACTATCCGCAGAACGAGACACCGGACGTGGTCAGCGGCCAGTTGATCAGGTGGGCCAAGCAGGGCTAGTCACCCTAGGCCCTGCCGTGACCAGCAGGGCTAGTCACCCTAGGCCCTGCCGTGACCAGCAGGGCTAATCAGGTGCAAGACCCGGTGTCGACGGCGGTCGTCGCGATGCGACCGGCGTCGGCGTCCTTGGCGATCTCCGAATCCGCCAGAGCGAACCCCGTCTGAGGATCATCGAGGGCGGTCGCGAAGACCATGCCGAGCACCTGGCCGTCAGGCGAGACCAACGGGCCGCCCGAGTTTCCGCTGCGTATCGTCGAGCGCAAGGAATAGATAGTGCGGGTGATGTTGCCGTGGCCGTAGATGTCCTGCCCCGAGATCTCACCGAGATCGCGAATCCGCGCGGCGCGCACGTCGAACGGCCCGTCCTCGGGGTAGCCCAGCACGATCGCGTCGGCGTTGGTGGTCGCCGGAGCGGGCGCGAACGTCAGCGGCGGCGCCGTCAGGCCGGGAACGTCGAGAACCGCGACGTCCACGGAGGGGTCGTAGAGCACCACTTTCGCGGTGAGGTCCTTGCCGTTGGACTGCACCACCACCCGATCAGTGCCGGCCACCACGTGGGCATTCGTAAGCATGTGGTTGGCGGCGTAGACGAATCCGGAGCCCTCGATACCCCGGCCGCAGGAGGGCGCTTCGCCGAGGACCTTGAGCACCGAGGCGCGGTCCCGGACGACCCCGGCCGAGCCGACCAGCGCCGGGTCGGGCGGATCGACCGTCACGATCCTGGTTGGCTGTAGCGCGCCGAAGACCTGCGGGAACCCGCTGCGGTCGATGAAGCGCTGAAGATTGCCGTAGAGATTGCGAACCGATGTGGGGATGACGTCGTTGACGCCGGTGACCACGCTCGAGCGGCGCACAGCCGAGTTCAGCGACCGATACGGCGAGGACGCCAGCGGCACGGCCACCATCCACGACACGAGCAGCACCGAGATCACTCCGAGGACCGCCCCGATCCCGGAGTCGAGCACCTGGGCCAATCGCCAATGCAGCCGGTTGCGCACCTGACCGGCTAGCCAGACCATGGCGATCTGCCCGACCAACGCGATCATGAGCACGCAGACGATCGCCACCGGCACTTGGGATCGGCCACCGGCGAGGTGCGAGCCCAACGGCCGGGCCAGCTGCGCGCCCAGCACGGCGCCGCCGAAGAAACCAGCGAGGGAGAAGAAGCCGACGACCGCGCCGTTTCGGTAGCCGCCCACCGCGTATCCGATGCCAGCAAGCACGATCACGATGTCGACCCAGTTCACGGCCGGCTCAGTTCGCCAGGACGATCAGGGCGCCGGTCTGGCCTTGAGCGACATGGATCGTGCAGACAAACGTGTACCGCCCGGGCGCCGGCGCCATGAACGTCGCGGTGCTCGTCTGACCTCCTGACGCGAGGGGAACGAAGTCGGCCGGGAATCCGCCGAGGGAGAAGTCATGTGGCGCATGCCCGGTGTTGATCAGGGTGATCCTCACCTTCCCGGGGTGCACGGTGATCGTGTCCGGCGTGAAACGGTAGGTGTCGTCAGCCCGGATGGTCACGGACTGGACGCCGTCGACGGGCGCGGCGGTCGTCGATCCCGACTGCGGGCGCCGATTCACGTTGGCGGTGTGGTTGCTGCAGCCGGCGACAGCCAGGACGACACACCCGAGCGCGAGGAGAAACCGGCCGATCACGGCTCGACGGTACCGGCGGGCGGTTGGAACTGTGGCAGTGCCCGCGTCCGGCTCTGATCCCACGGCCGCTCCCAGCCTCCAAGCTTCAGCAGGAAGTCGAGCAAGCCCCCGGTGAAGCCCCAGACGAACAGCCCATCGGCCGTGAAGCCCGGACCGACATACCCGGATGGGTGCGTCACCGTGAATCGGTTCGCGGGATCGGTCAACGACGCGATTGGGACGACGGCGACCCTGGCTACCTCGCGAGGGTCGACCACCCCGACCGCATGCGGGCTGTGCCACCAGCCGACGACCGGCGTCACCAGAAACCCGGATCTCGGTATGTACAGCTCGGGCAGCGTCACGACGATCTCGACGCTCGCCGGGTCGACGCCGACCTCCTCGCCCGCCTCGCGCAGCGCCGTCGCGCTGAGGTCGGCGTCCTCGACGTCAACCGCGCCTCCGGGAAAGGCCACCTGCCCGGCATGAGTGCGCATGTCGGCGGCGCGTTCGATGAGCAACACGGCCGGACCACTGCCCTCGTCGGACAGCGCGATGAGCACCGCCGATTGTCGCGTGGCGGAGTCCGGCGGCTGCACGAGACGGCTGATGTCCTCGGCGCGGACCCCGTTCGCGGCGGCTATCAGGGGGTCAAGCCAGGCCGGACGCAGATCATTCACGCGGCCGACTCCGCCAACTGCGGCCGCGACCTCACGCGGCCGACTCCGCCACCTGCGCGCCGGATTTCACCAGCTTGGCCGCGAGATCCGGATCGGTCGGCCCTTCCCCGTACGACGGGCAAAGGGTGGCCAACGCACACGCGCCGCAGGCCGGCTTGCGGGCATGGCAGACCCGCCGACCGTGCCAGATCACGCGATGCGAGAAGATCGTCCACTCCGGCTTCGGGATCAGCTCGGCAACCGCGAACTCCACCTTCACCGGATCGGTCTCCTCGGTCCAGCCGAAGCGGCGCACGAGTCGCCCGAAATGGGTATCGACAGTCAGGCCGGGGACTCCGAACGCGTTCCCCAAGACGACGTTCGCCGTCTTGCGCCCGAATCCCGGCAGGGAGACAAGATCGTCCAACCGGGCGGGGATGACGCCGTCGTACCGCTCGACCAACGCCTGGCCAAGCTTCATGATCGAGTTGGACTTGTTGCGGTAGAAGCCGGTGGGCCGCACCAGCTCTTCGAGTTCAGCCCGGTCGGCGCCGGCATAGTCGGCCGCCGTTCGGTACCGTGCGAATACCGCCGGTGTGACCTCGTTTACCCGCTTATCCGTGCATTGCGCCGACAGGATCGTCGCCACCGACAGTTCGAGGGCGTTGGTGAAGTCAAGCTCGCAGTGCGCGTCCGGGTACAGGTCGGCGAGCATTCGATTCATTTTTCGAGCCCGGCGCGTCCGGGCGAGAGCGGATTCCCCAGCTGCAGGCTTCGACGGCACGCACAGCACACTAGCGGCGGATCGCGCGCGAATGGCCCGCGTCCGGCACACTCGAGCGTGATGATCGGTTTTCTCGTCCTGTTGTTCCCGCTGCTCCTGCTCGGGTTCATGTTGTTCATGGGCAAGGTAGAGGAGCCACTGGACCGGCTCGACCATGAACGCGAGATCGAGCACTTCCTTGATGACGCCAGCGCTGACGAACTGGAGGCGTTCGTCCGCGAGGGGACCGACTCGGCGCTTCGACGCTTCCGCCAGCGCTTGTCGCTTCGCCGCCTTTTGCCGAGCAGCGGAAGACGCCGCCCAGATTGAGCACTGCGTGCGTAGAATCCGCACCGTCCGTGGCGTGGTTGGTTCTCACGGTGGAGAGGAACTGACGTGGAAGAGGCGTTGCGCAAGGCCGGGTTGTTCCAGGGCATCGATCCGAGGGACGTCGAGGCGCTGGCCGGCGAGTTCGAAGTCTTCGACGCGCCGCGGGGTCAGGTCCTGTTCTCCGAAGGCGAGCCCGGCGACAGCCTCTACATCGTCCTCTCGGGCAAGGTGAAGCTGGGCCGCCGAGCGTCAGACGGCCGGGAGAACCTGGTCGCCGTGATGGGACCGTCGGACCAGTTCGGCGAGCTCTCGCTGTTCGACCCCGGGCCGCGGACGTCCACCGCCGTGGTCGTCACCGACGGCCGCATCGCCCGCCTGCCCAAGTCCGCCTTGCAGAAGTGGGTCCAGGAACGTCCACAGATCGCGATGCAGCTCCTCCGCGTCGTCGCCCGGCGGCTCCGGCGCACCAACACGATGCTCGCCGACCTCATCTTCGTCGACGTGCCCGGCCGGGTCGCCAAGCAGCTGCTTCAGCTCGCCCAGCGATTCGGGTCGATGGATGGCGGTCAGCTTCGCGTCACGCACGACCTCACGCAGGAGGAACTCGCCCAGCTCGTCGGCGCCTCCCGCGAGACGGTCAACAAGGCGCTCGCCGACTTTGCCGCTCGCGGTTGGCTCCGCCTCGAGGGCAAGAGCGTGGTCATTCTCGACCGCGAGCGCCTTTCCCGTCGCGCGCGTTGAGACCCCCGTTGAGATAGGCCAACTGCGCCCGCACCGAAAGTTCGGCTGCCCACCACAACGACTGGTCGACGTCGGCGTACACGACTTCGACGACGGCCCGAGCGTCCGCCTCGGCGCCGAGTTGCTCTACCGCCCGGCGCACCTGATCGAGGCGTTCCTCTCGATGGCGAAGATACTGCGCGGCGACGACGCCCGCCGACGCCAACTCCGGGCCGTGCCCGGGGAGCACCTGGCTGTCGCCAAGCTCGCTGAGGCGCTTGAGCGAGATCAGGTAATCGGCAAGATCGCCGTCCGGGTAGGCGACGACCGCCGTGCCCCGACCGAGGATCGTGTCACCGGTGAGCACCGACCGCTGGGAGCCGTCGTCCAGCAGGAAGGACAACGAGTCCGAGGTGTGTCCGGGGGTGTTCCAGACGCGAAGCTCGACGCCGGACTCCGCGACGACCGCGCCTTCGGCGAGACCGGCCGACCCCAGTCGCAAGGCCGGGTCCAGGGCGCGGACCGACGCGCCCGTCCGCTCGGACAGCCGCTGCGCCCCGGCGCTGTGATCGACATGACCGTGCGTCAGCAGGATCACCGACACCCGCCCGGCCGCCGCGAGCACGGGATCGAGGTGCGTGGCGTCGTCAGGGCCCGGGTCCACCACGATCGCGCTCTCGGAGTCGGGATCACGCACGATCCAGGTGTTTGTGCCGTCAAGCGTCATGGGACCGGCATTGGCGGCGAGCACCACCGAAGCCCATCGGTTGACCGGCCGAACCTGTTCGTATCGCAGATCGTTCACTGTCCTCCGATCCCGCTCCCGATCCCGCTCGCGTCGGGAAGACCAGCGCGCGATGAGCCGCACCCCTCACTCAACACTGGTCTGGCGACCTCCACCACCCGGCCGGCGGCGGCATCGATGACCTGCGCGCTCGAGTGGAAGCCGGCGATCGAGGTCAGCACCGAGATCGTCGGCGGCATGAGCCGCAGCCGCCCCGATTCCTGGTCCGCGAGCGCCTGGCGAGGCGATGTCCAATGCGCGGACGTGGACTCCGAAGTCAGGTCGGCCGCCTGAGCGCCGGGCGGGAGGGCGGCGACGAAGAAGTGCGTGTCGTAACGGCGTGGCCGCCCGGCGGGCGTTATCCAGTGGGCCCACGGCCATAACGCGTCCGCGTTCACCCTCAGGCCGTGCGCGCGCAGAAGCTCGCCGAAGGCGACCCGCCCGGACTCGACATCAGGCTGCGCCGCGGACAGCTCTGCGGTCGGTGACGTGAGTAGCACTCCCGTCTCCTCGAACACCTCACGCACGGCGCCTCCGACCAATGCCCGGCCGAGCGTGATCGAGCAGCCGAAGCCGTCGGCGACATGGTGGGGATGATCGGTCACCGACGGCAGATCAGCGTCGCCGGCATCGACGGCTCCACCCGGGAACACCGCCATGCCCGCGGCGAACTCGAGTTGGGCCACCCGCTGCAGGAGCCAGGTCTCAACACCGTCAACGCCATCGCGCAGCAGGACGACGGTCGTGGCGTCCCGAACCGGCTGGGCCCCGGAAGTCATGACACTTCCACCACCAGTTCAACCTCGACCGGCGCGTTCATCGGAAGGGCGGCGACGCCGACCGCCGAGCGCGCATGCGCGCCG
>Ga0105239_10003876_pt1 | contig 18144 bp, 11 predicted proteins | sample KBSC44metaG_FD_92761 | JGI IMG/M metagenome (GOLD analysis project Ga0105239, IMG submission 92761) | Corn rhizosphere microbial communities from Kellogg Biological Station, Michigan, USA - KBS C4-4 metaG | ecosystem: Host-associated > Plants > Roots > Rhizosphere > Soil | place: Michigan, USA...
AGAAGAAGAAGAAGAAGAAGAAGAAGAAGAAGAAGAAGAAGAAGAAGAAGAAGAAGAAGAAGAAGAAGAAGAAGAAGAAGAAGAAGAAGAAGAAGAAGAAGAAGATAAAGATGATGAAGAACGGTTGTCCTAGAGAGACGCATCGATAGATGGGTGTTTGTGACCTTGATATAAAGCTCAAGTGGGATATAGATTGACTCTTGGACAAAAAGCCACATCTGCTTCCAAGGGCCACTTTCCGACATAAAAAACGAACAAGAAGACTACAGATGGCTGCGTATGGCCTGGAAGAGGACATTAGAAGAAACAACACTACACAAGCGGGAGCATGCAGAGGTAGTATACATGTAGACATGGTACCTAAGGTACTACTTACTATACGCAACAAAGGCCCACCAACGCCATCGCTAAAAATCAAACACAACTATTTCATCTCCCTTTCTCTTTTCTATGCGGAAGCTGATCTTTCTGTCTATCGCCATGCAGGATGCATCAAATCACATTGATCTGGTCAGGTTGAGTAGGCGATGCTGACTCCGACGCTGCCATTCCAGCGCTTGACACCGGTACCTGCATCTGAGCCTCCAGCACCCACGCCACCCAGCGTGACCGCACTCGCCCGAAGGCCAGTCCTGACGACAGGCGAAACACTCACACCCGCCGAGACCAACAGGCTCTTGACCCGCCCCGTCCACAGCGCCCGCGCACACCACGAATCGTCCACTCGGAACTTCAGCACGTTCTCCTCTTCGCGCTGCAGTCGCTCGTCTTTCAGCGCCTGTTCCGCGGGTGAGAACCAGCCTTTGGTTTTGGCGCGTGCCCACGCGAGTGGATCGTCGGGGTCGGTATCCGCGTTGTCGGACGATGACGACGTTTTGCGGCGTGGTCGCCATAGTTCGCCTCCAACTACGTACCGTGATTCCCACGAGTAGAAGTTGAAGTCGAAGCGCGACGAGAGGGCGAGGTTGGGCGTTGGTCGCACGGAGTATGTTGAAGATATGGAGCCAGTTAGGGGAGTCAGGGTAAGGGTCATGGTGTATGGAAAGGACGAGTGCGGGATGTTCGACGGCGTGAGGAGGCCGTGGCTTGCCGTCGATAAGAGAGAGGCAGATGTTCCGGCCAGGGGTTTGTTGGCCATGGCGTTTGGGGGAGGTTCGAGTTGCGGTTGGGGTGGTGCAGAAGGTGTAATGTTTGGTGCGAGGGTCGTGAAGCGTAAGCCTGTGGAGAGCCCGATGACGTGCGAGAAGGGACTGTAGTAGAATTCCGCACCGGCGGACACCAGTGACGGTTTAGATTCCAGTCGGCTATGGTAGGCTGACTGGCGATCTATTTTGGCTGGGAGAGGGAGGCCGGAGGGGAACTCCACAAAGCCTTCAGAAGACACTAGCGATGGTCCTGAGAAACGTGTAGAATCAGATACCTCTGGAATCGAGACCCCAAAGTTCCAGAGGCCTCTGACTCCCAACAGAGCACTGTCGGTTGATGCAAGCCCCTCAACTGAGTATTGCCCAGTATCGTGTTGGATGTGGGCTAGGCATGACGCTGGAGGGGTTCTTGAATTGAGAGTCGGTCCTGTCACAGACTTACTGTATAGTGAGAGCGATAGTAGCGTCTCGTGATTTATGCGGCGTGCATACAACGCAGTCAAGACAGACGGTGGTGGTAGAGCCAAGGTCGCATGTAGCAATGTTGGCTTCCTCCCATTTTCATCAATGTTGCTCGTTGTCTTGCTTTTCCCGTTCAGATTGACAGGTATTCTGATGTCTCGATAGCCTCTCACCAGATGTTTCAGCGGTATACTCGGTGTCTGCGAAGGAATATGTCCCAATGGAATGGTGGCGTACAGGTAGGAGAGAGAACCATCGATCTGGCCGAGGGTGGAAAGGGTGTATGATGAGGCAAAGTTCCGGGTGCTCAGGGACGACACATGAAGGGCCAATGTCGAAGGAGTATTGAAGGAGAGTAGAGCATCCGAGGTGGCAGTCAAGGATGAGTAGCTGTTGTCTGGGTTCCAGTCTGTTGATGCCCCAAACGCCTGTACAATGTAGTCCATGAATTCAATCATGCTGAAGAGTGCGACCAGTTGAACGCTCTGCGCGATCTGCTACCTCATCGGCCCATGGTGGGAGACGCAACCGCCCTTTCGAGGCTGATATCCCTGACCGAAAAGCTGTCCCAAGTATTCAAACACAATGTCAGGGCTGGCTCTGAGCTTTGCGCCTGATGATGATGCTGTTGTTTCTTCTGCGTGCCCTGAGTCTACGCGCACTGGCCAGGTACGGGCAAATGCTGGTTGACTCGAGTTAGTCAACGCGAATGAGCGCCAAGGGTGGTAGAAGGTATTGCGGACCATAGAGACCAGGGTGCGCAAGGCTTGGGGTGCAAACGTGGGTCAATGGTCCGCAGTAGAAGGTCACCTGACAGGCCCTGCTCTGTTTTACGAAAAGCTCCCCCCATTTCCAACAACGTCCAACGAGAGTTGAATCCACAAAGACACCACTGGCTTGTGTAGCCTGTGGCCCTTGGTAGACCTGCAGCTTAACGAGGAGCAGCTCTAAGTATCAACACCCAATGAAGCAAAGATGATTCCTATCATTGCAGGCTGCCCACTCGGCACCGCCTTCTCGCAGCCTCACCACACTTTGTTCCTCGGGTTCGTTCCTTGCTTGAATCGTCCTCAGCCTCACCATATTTCGTCATCTAATTCCTTCGATGTATTTTCGTGGTCACATCTACCAACTCTCTCTGTGCCCATTTGCCTCGTCGAACCATCGTAGCCACATGGCAGAGTTTGGGCTTGCAATTGCTGGTCTAGCCTCCATAGCTGAAGTGGTTTGCACACGCTTGTTCAAGTACTCCATATACTCAACAGGCCAAGGATGCAGAAAGGGAAGTTCTAACACTCACTAAACAAATCAACAGCTTACAGGAATCGTTATGGCGAATCAAGAACCTGACGGGAGATTCAAACTTGCCGAGCGACTTTGCTGCTCCGTACCATGCACCAATTTATGCTTGTGTCTCGCTCCTTGACGAAATCCGAGAGAAAGCCTCGAGTTTCAGAGAGAACACGAAGGACGAGACACTTGTACCTGTCAGAAAGAAATGGAGATGGCCCTTCTCGCGGCCCGAAACTCTCGATCTAATGAACAAGATTCAGTCCTACGAAGCCGGCCTGGGACTGATGCTCACAACTGATGGGCTTTCCGCTACATTGAGAGTTCTACGCGAATCCAAAACCTCTCAGGAAATGCTCAGGGATGTTCATAATCATTCCCAGGCTGCAAGCCAAATCAAGCTCGACGACGACAACCAGGAGCTTTTGTCCCTTGTAGGTCCTTATAGCCCTCGCGCTACCCTCAAGACCAATGTTAAATTGTGGCGGCCCGGCACTTGTCTTTGGGTTACCGAAGGTCCTGAACTCGCTGAATGTCCAGCGACAGAGAATTCAAAATTGTGGGTGTCCGGGATATCAGGAGCAGGCAGGTCTATACTTGCAGGGCAGATTATTCAAAAGGCGCTGTCCCTCAGTAACAAGGAAAATCGTGTCGCTTATTTCTTTTGTGACTACCAACGTCAAGAAACTCAATCACTTCGCAGTATTCTTGACTTGTTCATATATGCACTATCCAATGGCGAAGAAGCTGCCCTCGATCTACTCAAATGCGGATACAAGATCAATGGATGTCAAGGCCGCCCCCATCATAATTACCTTTATACTGCGCTTCATACATGTGCCAGGTATGGGTATGTTCAAACAATGAACATGATCCTCGATAAACACCTTGAACTCCTCTTCCTCGATACAGAGATTCAGAACGACTGCGTGGAGGCGATGCTGGACCGAAGTAGAGCTTGCTGAATTTCAATCCATGGTAAAACAGCCTAGCGGTCTTTATTGATATTGTACGGGATGAAGGAAGTATTCGCGATATCCGCTCCCAAGTTTGGAGGCCTCGTCAATGTTTATTTCATGATTGGTGCCATGGGGCCAGAACTTTCCTCCTAAATGTTGGGATAGATCTTGAAGTCTGGGACGACGCCTGAGGCAGCGTCTTGAACACAAAGTTGCTCAATAGCAAAACTCCAACTCTAAAACGGCGGATCAGGAGGATCGGCTATGAGAAAAGCGTTCTGCTTCTGAATCGAAACCCCACAGAAAGCTCAACTCCACTATACAGAGCTGCAATCGTGGGCCAGCAGGAGGTCGCGAGGATTCTTATGCATTTTGGAGCCAGTGTCAATGTAGATGGCGGGTTACTCGGCACCCCCTTGATGGCAACCGCCGCGTATGGATGGTTTCGCATTGTCAAGGATTTCGTCAATGCCGGCGCAACCTTGTCCTGCTTTTCAACCCAGGACAATCAGTTTCATTGCACGATCGATCTGGCGACGCATTTCCCAGAGATTCAGCGATGGCTCCTGGTTGGACGCTGGTCGGAGAGAAGGTTCATTACGTATGAGACTTGAAATCGAATTCGATGCACCTGCGGTACAGAATTTGTGGACACACAATTCCGTCACTTGCGCACACTGGATTCAATGAAATTGATGATGATTCACTGGTGCTGTGGACATAGCATCAGTGCCAGTTATATCCACTGGGTAATTGGGGCTGTATCTTTGCTATGGGCCGAGGCTGTCCATTGGAGGGGTAAGACTACGCGCATGCCTGTGTAGTGCGCCAGGCCATGACACCAGCTGTGCCCCAACAGCGAAGCCCCCTGGCGCTCGTTGGCTCCGTTTAAGTCACATATCCGCACCCTTACCGTTATCCATCATTTCGGAGAGAATACGGAGTGGTGAGCCTGGTGAACCACCCACCCGTAAGAGTACTTTCCTCAAAGGTCATCATGTCATTGTCTTCGCAAACCTGGTTAGCGAGGTGCTTAGATAAGGTAGGCCAGAGGTATAGTACTGTGCTATGGATCAATAACCTAACTAACTAGTTCGTTCGTTTACCGTGGCCAGTGGTCACATTCGCTGTTTCAACAAACCCTGTCAACTTCTCATCAGCCTGTGGAATCACTTTGGTTCGTTACCTGATACGCGTTCCCTACACAACACAGCCTCGGAAAGCCGTTTCGGTGTTTGGGCCTCTGATCAGTGGCGACAGAGTGGGTGATTTCTGGCCCCAAAATCCACCATCACCAGCTTAGGCGACCAGGTATCCAAAACATGATTGGGTGAACCTCCCAGAAGTTGTCCTGATGATTAAATATAACTATTAGTATTGCAACCTCGACCTTGGCTGGTTCGTTGGTCTGGATACACGCCACTGTGCCGTGGCCCCGTCTGTGAGGCCTTACGCAACACTGTGTACCCTCGAATGTCGAGAACATTTCACACTGATTGCCAAAGATGTCGCAACAATACGACCGCAAGCATCAAGCGGGCACCGCTTTGCCCTGCTGTAAATCCAAAATATAGAGCCCAACTCGCCGATAAATCCATGGTGCACGATTGTTCGTATCTCCCCCGATCGGATAGGGTTTCATGGCAATGGGACTAAAACGACGGCCCGTCCCACCTGGCAATCCCCCTCAACCAACGCCTAGTAATTTTTATGCAGCTTTACCACTGGGAACGATTGATGAGGAGCATTCAGATACTCCTATTACTTCTTCCTCTTCTCGGCATGTCGATAACTCTTCCAGCGACATTGTCTCTATCCCATTGAACTTCTACCCAGCCACATCATCAAGAGAGAAATCGCGGTATCAAGCCTTGCCGTTGAGCGACGACGAGAATGACCCAACATTTGGAAATGTCGATCGCCTTCCAGTCGTTCACGACAGCCCTACTCTACCGCACAGCTGGAAATCGCAATATGCAACCTTGTCGACTGTCGATGTCGGCGACGAGCCTACCGATCCAGCTGACACAGTACCACCATTCGCACTACCTTTAAAATGTGTGGAGCCACCTTCCTGGAAGCCATTTGGCCTCAAACCGTTGGTGTTGCTTGCAACGCTAATCCTATCTCTTGTACTGGGCCTGATTGTGATCTTCCTCCTCGTATATTCTACTTTGCACAAAGGTTTGGGTAGAGATGGAGGCTCTTCTGCCGTCCTTTTTGGATGGCGATTCACACCCACTCTCATCGCTGTCCTGTACACTCTCTTGCCAACGATGGTATTCAACGATGCTCAGCGGACAGACCCCTTTGCACAGATGTCTCACGTAGCTGGTGCCCCGACCAGCACAAGCATTTTGCAGAGGGCAGACCACTGGTGGACAGTGTTCACCGTCAGTTTTAAGAAAGATCGAAATCATGGTCGAGTAAACACCTTTCTACTGCTGGCGGTCCTCATCAATATGATCAGCTTCCTGCTCATTAATCCTTTATCCTCGGCACTCCTACAAAGTCAACCAGTTGAGCTCACATCTCACGTTCCCATTCGCAATTACCAAGTGTCGGAAAGCCAACCGATCTCGATGGCAGCGGATGACCTCGTATACTTTCGAACGATCGGCAATGTTCTTCAAAACCTCAGTACTTCTGCTTGGCTGACGGATAACCATGTCGTAATTCCGTTTTGGCCCTCGTCTAACGAGCCGAATTTAGGGAACACATTGATGGACATGACACAACAATGGGAGGCACCTGCCCAAGTCTTATCGGTTGAGCTTGAATGTGAAAGCATGAACATAGAGAAAGCATACTGGCAAAAGAACTTCACTGACGACAATGGCGGCAACGTCGAAAGATCATTTTATTCATATTTACTGACAGATAGCACAGGGTGTGAATGTGGAATTAATGTAAACACGCAACGACTCTTCTATGGCGGCGGATCATGGTTTGCCCCTCCGAACGTGGTCTTAGCCATCTGGGATACCTCCGATGAGGAAGATGAATACAATCGTTACCACAATAGTACCGCACAGTGTGATGGGCGGGAGATCATCCTGGCGACTTCTACCAACGGAAGCTTGCAAGGTGCAACGGTGGGTACTTGGAACCCGGATTTCAAAGCAGGGGCTTGGTCTTGTCAGTCAAATTTCTACGCCGCCAATATGTCTGTCAACGCGTCAACATCCACCTCAGGCACAAGGATACTTGTCGACGAGGCGACCTTCAATACCCATCGTGCCATTATCCCCAATATGGCCCTTAGCCAAGAACGATTTGGCACTGCATTTCTGAATAAGAACTGGACCAGCATGATCTACACAGCCGACGTCAATGGCCAAGACGCATATGGGGGCCCTTCTGCACTTCTAGCAGCCCTCCACAATTTTGATTCGACCAACATCATCAATTCCGGCACCGTCGTAGCGACTGCCCAGAAGATCAAGCAGCGGTTCCTCGGCGAAATGGTTATGGCTACCATTGCTGAAACCTCACCACAGAACGCGCCAATCGCCGAGATAGGGCGAATCACTGATACTCAACGTCGAGTCATTGTGAATCTACCCATCGCCGTCGCTCTGGCATCGCTTTTCATTCTTACTTCGATTATCATAGCTTTTCTACTTCTCCTGTCCAACCGTCGACATTTGCACTTGCACAACGACCCGGCATCAGCAGCGGCGGTTGTCGCACTTGTGGAAGGCAATCGTACTATCCATGAAGCCTTCCAAAGTTGGAACCAGCGGAAGGACCTCGATTTAGACGACGCGCTTGACGGCACAACTCACTTTCTGGATGATGGGAAAATCGCCTCTGTGAAAAGTATCGCTGGGCCTTCGGAATCCCATCGAAGTCTCCAGAACAAAGCCTATAGGGATTGGAGGCCTTTTACAATAGGCAGATTAGGAGGCTTTTTGTTACTGTTACTGTTTTTGTCAATCTTCGCCGCTATACTTGTGCTCTTCATCCTCTCACACACAACTGGTCTCTACCAGTCGGCCTTCACCTACCAAACGGAGTTCAGCTCCTCCGAAATCTTCACTTTTGCGCCTTATTCAATCGTCCCTACCCTGGTCGCCGTGGCTGTGGTCATGTGGTGGGAGAGTATTGATAACACATTCTGCAGATTGCAGCCCTATGTCACAATGGCACAACAGGTAGTCCCAATCTCACCGGCCCTGGGAATGACATATATATCGACCTTGTCCATTGGCTCCATGCTTAGAGCGATGGGCAACGGGCATTGGCTTGTGGCTCTAGTTTCTTTTGGTGCCGTCTTGGGCCAGGTTTTGACAGTATCGATGTCTGCACTATGGCAAAGGACTAATGGGTCCCGACCTGGGAATCTAATACTGTCCCGCAATTTGGAGCCGAGAACACAGCCGTTCGTGTATCAGTATGCGGTAGGCAGTTCGATGGGTGGTGGCTCTCAGGTCGGCGAACTTACATTGGCAGCATTCTATGGGGAGCTCTCGACAAATTGGCTTTACTCAGCTACTTTACAACTCGCCTACAACGGATCTGAGCCACCTTGGAGCAAAGATGGTTGGAGTTTTGTTCCTGTAGACATGTCTCCAGTTCCAGCGTCAGGTCTGTACAAGAACACACCCTCGGCAAGGAACTCGACGTCAAAGGCAGCCAACACATCGCCGGCTGTGAATGTAACTATTATGACCCCCGCGCTCCGAGGTACACTTGATTGCACGCCTCTGGAATCGGCTGCCAACTTGTCGAGCTGGTTGACTGAGTGGGATCTGTCCGATCGTGACAGATGGAATATCTCCATGAACCCTACTGGGCTAGACAGAGGATTCGAAGTCAACGGCCAGATGGAGCTGGGAACGCAGGCGGCGATATCAACGACTCCGATACTCGCTAGAGAACGCACAATCCTTTGTTGCGCTAATACGTCGGGAGACACTAGCAGCGAATCAGCAATAGGCTACTGGTCGATCAACTATGAGCAGTATCAAATGTACGACTTTCAAACGTCGTCCTATCCACGCAACCTGACACTCAAATGGATTGATGGAACTGCTGCTCGTGAATTTTATTACGGCAATCAGTCTTATGAGGGCGGGCATGGTGAAGGCGACGACTTTCGACATTTGATATGGTCAAAAGCTCCGATCATGTCGGCCATCAACTGCCGACCGCGTGTAGAGTGGGTTAATGCAAGTGTCACAGTTGACATGGAAACCAGCCAGGTCTGGGACTACGAGATTGTAGATTCACCTGAATCAGTGGACTGGCCATGGTTAGATGTGTATCTCGCCCACAACTATTCCGAGCCCGGTGACGGGGTCGATGCAGGGGTTTTCCACAACCAAATAACAGTCAGCTATGGCGTTTTATTCCAAGATGCCATGCTGTTCGCGTCGGATCTGCAAAAGCTGTGGCCGACGGGTGGTTCGACGACCAAGACTGAAGATCTTGATGATAAGAACTTCAATTTCCGACGCCCGGAGGAGGGCCTCAACACGGATCTAATGTCGTACTCAATGTACCAGCTGGCTGGAGGCGACAAGAAGAAACTGATGGACCCGGTGCAGATGACAGAGCTTGGACAGAAGGTCTTCACAACCTTCTTCCAGCACTTCGTCTCGTCAAACCGCTCTTCCAGTGGCGGATGGGCCTTCCAGGAAGTGGGTGCAACCCTTCCTGCCAATCTCGGTCCAGCCTTGAACGAAAGCACCGGCTCCGGCCTGGCTGAATATCAAACTCAGAATAGCACCTTGACTTCCGACACAGCAGCCAATGTTCACGTGGAGATCGCGGTGGAGATTCTGCAGATGGCGCCTGTGGCCGTGTACCTCACACTGGGCATACTGCTCATCCTTGCGGTGATCGCGATCGTCATCATCCTACTGGCGTACCCCCATTTCAAACTGCTGCATCAGAACTTCGAAGACCTTGGCAGCATTATCAGCGTGGTGTACGCCAGCGAGAAACTTCAGGCGTGGGTCCAAACGCACCCTGACCCGGCACAATGGAGTAAGAAAGTAGACGGTAAGCATGAGACGGGGCAAACTCCTCTTGTACGTCTTGGTCCTTTCACTGGACGTGGCGGAGTTGAAACCTGGGGTATAGAAATCGTTGAGGAGAACCGCGACCGCGATGAGGTGGGATCACCCAGGCTGAGAAAGCGGGCGTGAGACCTGGCTGGGAATAGATTCTAGGATATTATGATCTACATCAACACGACGTTTATGCAATTGTTTTATGCTGTTCCTGGAATTGACTTGTAGGTTCCTGGTAAGCCGGCGACCGATGCACCGAAGAAGGAACATTCGATGCATTTTCCTATCGTAGGTATGTTCTAGGTGGGTATATGAGAGATGGAGTTCCACAGTACGGAGCACTCCATGATCCGTACACAATAAGGGAGGACTGGACGAGGCATTGCGGCCCCTGGCCACCCCTGGCCACCACATCAAGGGGATGACGCACGGATTGTACTGGAGGATGGAGATGCCAGTAGGCGTGGGGCCCACCCGGATTTCCCTCTTCCAGCCCAAGCGTCTGTGCCGTTCATCCGCGGTTCTGAGGCCGTGGGTGATGGGGCGGTTATCTCTTCAAACATTTTCTGTGGCTAAATGGATCCAGTGCTACCTTCCTATTGTATTCTGAAGCTTGTTAATAACATGTTCAATTCTGCCCGGCCTTTCCACCCCCGGCTGGTAGCGAGGTTGTAAAATGGCACTCCACCATACCCACGGTCGCGATATAGGAATCCCACTACGCGGTATCTTCGTACAGGCTGACGCGTCCGCAAATATCGTCAAAGTCTAACAGAACCGTTGGTAGCCGCAATGAGGGATCGGCGGGCAACGTGTTTGCTTGTTACACTGGAATTAGGGCGGACGGGATCCCAAACGCTCAAACGCCCAATTGGCCAATTGATGCTAATTGTGGCTCTCCCAAGACCTGAGCTAGAATGTCCGCGAACCCAGAGTCTTGAACCCTACTCGGATCAGGATTGAGAAGCAGGCGGGGAGGCCAGAGTGGCAATTCAGACATGTTTTATGTCATGGATTTCAAGATGGGCATGGGCACCACCAGAACCAGAACCAATGGAGGGCGTTATCGCCGAGGGCTGGGGTCCCTCGGCTCCCTGTGAGACTGAAAATATCCACCGAGGACAAGCTTTGGGGCAAAGCTTAGCATGTCTTCAGTCCATCTTAATCTCCAGATGCCCGTGGATGGCCTCTGGGTTCCCTCCTCTGCTTCGTCGGCTACGAACGCCACAAGGTCACACTCGCGTGTGGCCGTCGTGCAAAATATTTCGTGGTCAAGCTCAATTCAACGCAAGAGGGGCAAACTCAATGCATCACCTTATCGAATGGATAGCATCCGCAACTAAAACCCCGGTTACTCGCATCAACTGCCATCGATGAAGTCGATCCAGTGCGGACAGCTAATTACGCATCCCGGCACTCTCCAGCCATTCGCCAGTCGCCAGCGGCGAGCGGGGTGTCTGTGTGTTGCTCACCTGCCTGTTGGCGTTACTCGATTTCTCCTTTCGATTACGAGTTTGTCACATCTATTTTTCTTGCAAGGGACTGGCGGGCGGACATCTTTCTCGCCTGGGAAGTAGATGACATTCTACTGGATGGGTCACGAGATTGTTATCAATCTCCAGACCAGGTCGCATTGTTGGTGGAAGGGCCTCCTGCGATCGCTCGGTGACGTTGCAATCTCAGACCACATCAGTGCTGCACTGCGGGCTGGATCATGCTCCACCCGTTTTGATACCCTGCCCAGACGACCTGAGCATGGATCGCAAAAGTCTTGGTTGACACAAGCTTCTTGCCGGTCCAACAACCAGGGTTACTCACGATAACACTAAACGATCTGCGTTGCCATCGCAGGCATGGCCCTCACCACATGCCGTCTGCCGGAGCTCCCCATGGTGGGAGCTTATAAGGAGAAGGTCCCCCCAGCACAGGGAGTCTAAACACCTGTTGCTCTCCTCACCGACCGAGCCAATATCGCAGTGCAGGTGCTTTCAGTATGTCTGGACTTCCAATGGCTTCCATCGGCGCGGCGGCAGACCCTCGGGTCAGCCCCGAAGGCCTTGACCAGTCTTCCTATCCAACGCGGATACTGAACAAGCTCCACGATCCCAGCATCCGCATCGAAGAGTATATCTACCATGCCAAGATGTCGCGTGCGGAAGAAGATAGGCTCTTTGGTCCTGGGAGCGACTACGTCGCGGCTTCCGGACCAGTGACTGGCTTCATCAGGAAGAAGCTCCTTCGTCAGCAGGTTGAGGTGCATACCGTTCCAACGCCGAGGCTCTCGATCAGCGCCCAAGGCGAGGCCCAGATCACCAGGACCGACGAAATCGTAGATGAGAAGTCATCCGAGAAGAATGGTGTCGACACGCCTCCAAAGAGGAAGTTCGAACCAATTCCCATCTCTGACGAAGAGTGGGTTCAAGCCTCTCGAGCTGCGAGAACCGCAACTTGGTAAGCTCCGCGTTCCAGGTGTACGTGGAAACGAACTAACTGGAGTGTTAGGGGTGCCGTTTTTTATCTGATCACGACCGATATCCTTGGACCGTTCAACACCGGCTATGCATTTTCCCAAATGGGTCTTGGTCCAGGTGTCGCCTTGTTCACTGTCTTCGGTGCCCTTGCAGGCTATACTGGCTACCAGCTTTGGCGATTGTTCCTCCAACTTGACAGTGATCGATTTCCGATGAAAGGCTACGGCGATATCGCTTTCCGCGTCTACGGATCCTGGTTTCGCCACACCGTCAATGGCTTGCAGTCGTTCCAGTTCTTCCTTAACGTGTCATTGATTGTCCTGACCAGTGGTCAGTCAATCAGCCAGCTGTCCAAGGGAAGCCTGTGCTTCATTGTATGTGTCGTTGTTTGTGCCCTCGCGGGATGCATCATTGGCCAGATTCGAACCCTCCAAAGATTGGGCTGGCTCGCTTCTTGCGCCGTCTTTCTCAACTTGTTTGTTATTTTTGCAACGTAAGTGAACTATTACCCTATGGGTGATACCTTTTTGTGGGATGATTGAAATTCTAACCTGGTTGGACAGGATGGGTGTCATGGCCCACAGCCCTCCCAACTACAAGATCGCTCTAGCACTAGACCCGACCTTCGATATCAACAACCCGCCACCTATCAAGGTATCGGCCGGTGCTCCACCGGGTCTGACCCTTGCTGATAACGTCAACGGCCTGATGAACGCAGTCTTCAGCTTTGGCGGAGCCACCTTGTTCGTGGAACTGATGGCCGAAATGCGTCGACCAATGGATTTCTGGAAAGGTCTTCTGGCCGCTGACCTGTTGATCTACATCGCCTACATGGTATATGGAGTCTACTGCTACGCCATGCAAGGCCAGTACGTGTACAATCAATCCTACCAGGGTGTTTCTCCCTACGCGTGGCAAACGGTGGGCAACATTCTCGAATTGATCACCGGCATCATCGCCGCGGTACTGTACGGCAACATCGGCATCAAAGTCCTGTACAATAACGTCGGACGAGACCTGTTTGGCTTCCCCATTCTCGAGAGCAAGCTGGGCAAATGGATCTGGGTCGCCTTCGTGCCTATCTACTGGCTCCTGGCATGGGTGGTCACTTCCTCCATCCCCCAGATCACAACTTGGATCGTCCTCGTGGGCGCCGGCTGCATTCTACAATTCACATACACGTTCCCGCCATTCTTGATGCTCGGCTTCAAGACCCAGCGCGATGCGATGCTTCCCGAAGAGACGTTCAACCCGCAGACAGGCGAAGTGCACCGTGTGGATTCCGGCACCAAGCGCTGGATCCGTGGCTTCAAGAAGGAGCTCTGGTGGAATCTGTTTGATCTCATCTTCTACCTCGGCTCGTGCACCACTTGCGTCCTGGGCCTGTATGCCGCCTTCACGACCATGGTCTCGGCTTATAAGAATTCACCAAATCTCTCGGCCTGGAGGTGCGCCTCTCCCGTCGGTGCTTGATTGCGTTCTAGCCTCTCGCAGCGCTATAGCCAGAATGAGAACTCCCGTTCTGTTACTTCCAGCGTGTTCAAAGTGGCTGCCCAACGTTGCTCAGCTGAGGAGAATCGTGATCAAGGGCTGATCCTGTCGAGAGATTATGAATGCGATAAGAGAGCATGATTCCTCTGCAAGCAGGTGGCCTGGAAAGCCAACAAGGAGATTGAATGTCCAACGTGTCCATAGGTGATGAAGTCATTTGTAGAAGAGTAAGATAACAATTGAACTCTTTCAACTCCAGGCCATGAAGCAAGCCTTTCCCACGTACGGTGCGGTGCGTCCATGAGCATGTAGCACTCTTGTGGTGCCATCGGTATCCCTTGACCAACTCTACAGAAGGTGGCAGGGGACGGATTCCCCCTTTGACTGCATATTGCCTTACATAGAGGTTGAAAGAAAGCGGACCTTCATACTGAGGCGCCATAAAGCCAAAACTTCAGTGCTTGTGATCAGGAGGACTGTACTGACTCGCCTAATCGCCCAAAAACGCTTGGGATAACTAATATAATCTAGTAGTTATTCGAGTACAGTCAAATGTATCGCAGTAATTGTAGCCACGTGACCCGGTCACGTGCCTAGAATCATATACTGGTACAAGCGGGGTCACGTGGGAGATCAGGATGACGTAACTGCTTATTGCCAATGATTGAATTGAGTATCTGATATCAAAATGATATCAAATCGTCTTTCCACCATCCACCTTGATATCCTCACCAACAATGAAGGCAGCGTCATCCGAAGCCAGAAACAGGATCGCATCGGCCACCTCCTTTGTTTCTACAAGACGACCCATCGGCACGTCGCGTGTGAACTTCGCCCGATTCTCAGGCGTGTCTGGCATACCAGAGAACGTCTCCCAAAGCCCCGTAGCCGCGATGAGAGGTGACACAGAGTTGAACCGGATCCCCATGGGGGCGTACTCTGCCGCGAGCCCTTTCGTTGCCTGGTGATGGACGAGTCAGCATTCAGTAGGCAAGGAAAAGAAAATCCTCACGTTTACAACAAGTCCCTTACTGGCCGCATACCACACCAACCCGGGTCGCGGTCTCGTTCCACCAATCGAAGCTGTATTGACGAATGCACCACCGCGACCAGTCTTCAACATGGCTGGCACGCACACGTTGACGCTCCAAAATATGCTCTTGCAATTGACGTTCATAGTCTTATCATAGTCCGCCTCGGTCACCTCCAGCGTCGGCTTCCATGGGTAACTGGTGCCCGCGTTGTTGACCACGATGTCCAATTGCCCAGCAAAATCTTTGTCTATCCGCTCAACCAATTCTACCCAGGATTGCCGCGATGCGACGTTGGCTTTCTGGCACACGATGGAACCATTGGGCGAAGCGGATGCCGCAACCTTTTGCATCGCTTCCTCGTTCAGGTCTGCGATCAGGACGCGCGCCCCTTCGGATGAGAATCGGAGCGCCGTTGCGGCTCCGAAGCCAGATCCGCCGCCTGTGTCACCAAGAGCACCTACTCGTCAGCCATTGTGGGTGATGGTTGGGTTTGGTCGAAGCGGGGTTTCTATCATCAGGTGACGGCCGGTGATCATGATGGTACTAACCAGTTACGATGGCGACCTTTCCAGCCAGTCGCCCAGGAGGCGAAGAAGTTGTCGTTGGTGCTATGCTTCCCATTCTGTTATCTTTGGATTTGCCTGCTGGGTGTGACAACGAAGTGTTATTGCGATTGTTCAATATTGCGGCTCAAAATGGTGTTGACGGCGGGGCTCTCGTTCTATGCCCCCGAGGTAAGCGTGTGCTTGCTGGTGAGTATTTAACGAATACTGCTACTGTTACATACTGGGATAGCACTCCTGCTTTTGACTCGGATAGGGCTCATGTCGATCCGTCCAATATAGTCATGTGGCGGGTTTGTTTACACCAGCGCCTCGGCGACTTCTCCAGGGACTCACTCCCCAGGCACTCCCCAGGACACTCACTCTCCCCCAAGAGCTGATGGGGGAAACTTAATCTTCCCCCCAGGCCTACTGGAGAAGCTCACTCTCCTGCCAAGTTGGCGGGGGAGGTTCAGATCCCTGGGCTTGTGGGGCAATGTCCATTTTAGGTATATACCCCCACTTAATTGAGGCTTCCGTCGTTGGTCAATGCACGCATTGTCATGGGCAGTGGGTGGTATAGTAAGTGGGCAAGGATCGATCCTTGCGAGCTGATGCGTCCCCGACAGATGGTGAAAGGGTTTTTCTTGGGTTATGTTTATTTGGAGATATGTGCCGGAATCAAAAGGCGTTGCTGCACGGTCGCGTGACTCTAGGCCGTTGAGTATAGCCACCACCTACAAGTTTCTGTATTGCAATGCTACACTCTCAATATCGCAATGTTGATCTCGGTTTTGACAGAATAAAAATCATGAACATGCCTAACAGATGGACACAGTGAATCAATTAGCAATTGATAAACTCGAATCTGTTCTAACTAGTATTGTCCGTCCAAAGTGAGAGTACCCGTCTTCGTGACCAAGTATTCCGCCACGCCTACGTCTCTGCCTGACTCCTTACCATATCCCGACTCCTTGATACCGCCGAATGGACTGTCTGCTGCACCTGAATTGCCTATGGTATAGCATGTTAGCATAGTTCTCCAGTATGGATCTTCCACCTGAACTCACCAGTATTCATTCCAATTATTCCAGCCTCAAGATTCTCGAGCAGCCTCCATGTTCGGTCGACATCTTTAGTAAAGAAGTAGCTGGCGAGGCCAAGGCTGGTGTCGTTGGCGTACTTGACTACCTCCTCCTCAGTGTCGAATTGATACAAACCACAGATCGGGCCGAATGTTTCTTCTCGGGTAAGGAGCATGTCATTGGTCATATTCGTGATAACGGACGGCTCAAAGAAATAGCCGCCACGACCAGGAACGCGCTGCCCTCCGACGAGCACCTTTCCACCAAACTTAACAGCATCCTTGACCTGGTTTTCAATCTTGACTAGCGACTGAGGCGTCGTCACTGGCCCAATCGTGGTATCTGGTTCAGCGCCGTGGCCGAGTTTAAGCTGCCTGGTCGCATCTGCGACCATTTCTGAGAATTTATCGTACACTCCAGCTTGCACATAGACTCGGTTTGCGGTGACGCAGACCTGCCCAGCGTGTTTGAATTTGAGTGCCATAAGATGAGATAGAGCTTGGTCCAAACTGGCGTCATCAAAAATGATATAAGGGCAGTTACCTCCAAGCTCTAGGGAAACCTTCTTCAGTCCTTCCGCACAGTGTTTGGTAATGAGCTTCCCAACACGCGTCGATCCGGTGAGCGAGACTTTGCTGACGAGAGGGTGCTTGCAGAGTGCCTCACAGAGTGCGGGAGTATTGTCGAGATTGGCCGGAAGGACATTAAACACACCGGCAGCGAATCCAGCTTCTTGTGCAAGATACGCCAGGGCCAGCGTCGTAAATGGCGTCTCAGGCGAAGGCTTGACGATGATAGTACAGCCCGCGGCCATGGAGGCAGCCACCTTTCGCAAAGCCGTAGCGATCGGGAAATTCCAAGGAACGAGGCCCACCACGACGCCAATAGGCTGTTTGATCGTGAAGACCCGTCTGTTGGGGGCGTGTCCTACATGGACGGTTCCGCCAATCCGCTCAGCCTCGCCGGCAAACCAATGGGTGAACGAGGTGGCATAATCGATCTCGCCGCAGGCCTCGGCGAACGGTTTTCCAGTTTCGTAGATCAGCATGCGAGCAAGATCCTCTTTGTTCTCGCGGATCAGCGCATCGAACTTGGCCAGAAGCTTTGCTCGTATCGATGGGTTGAGCTTCTTGTACGTCTGAAACGCCTCGTAGGAGGATTGTACTGCTCGATCAACGTCGTCCGTGGCATTGTTAACGCAAGTCGCCCATGTCACTCCCGTTCCGGGATCTGAGGCTTGTCAGCTTCCTCCAGTAGTTGTTGGCCGATACCAGGCGGTGGAGTGGCCGAACCAACTACAGTGAACCATTCCCCCGTGACGGATTCTACCCATTCGCCATGGACGTGACTCTCCTGTCGGAAGAGCTTGGCATTTTTGAGCTATCCGTAGATTCTGGTTAGCGATATCGGGAGGGCGAATGGCGAAGTTGTGCTGTCGTACCTTAAACGGGAGTTCCTGCATCCGGCCTACACGGCTGCCTTGTCCTATACTACCCATCGCTGGATGATGAATCCGATATCTCACAAATCTGGCGTTGCTGGCGTTGCTGGCTTTGTATTGCACCTGGCGGAAATGGTCAACGATCAACAAGCAGCTAGTCAATCGTCTTTTGAAGCCTCTATACAAGAATTTGGAGCAATGGCC
>Ga0105239_10003877_pt1 | contig 18142 bp, 17 predicted proteins | sample KBSC44metaG_FD_92761 | JGI IMG/M metagenome (GOLD analysis project Ga0105239, IMG submission 92761) | Corn rhizosphere microbial communities from Kellogg Biological Station, Michigan, USA - KBS C4-4 metaG | ecosystem: Host-associated > Plants > Roots > Rhizosphere > Soil | place: Michigan, USA...
CCCGTGTGGCTGGGCCGTCTGAGGATCCAGCGGATATCCAGACCCTGGGCCGGGTCACGGCGGATGTGTGGGCAACTGGTGGCGGCATGAAAGGGTCTCTAGGCAATGGGAAGTGGACACACATTCAGGATCAACCTACAAAAGTACCAACTCTGAGCGGTCTTTTTGAGTACGATGAAAAAAACCAAACCGTAATACCCATCCGTATGGCTCAAATTTCCGTCGGTTCGACACATGCATCGGCGATCATGAACAACGTGACTTACCTAGACGCGAACGAAAAAGGAACGGAGGATGACACCAATTGGGGCGCTGATGTACTCTGGTGGGGTGGGAATGAGTTTTACCAGCTGGGGAGTGGGAAGAGGAACAACGTCGCCACGCCCCAATATATTCGCCCGCTAGATATGGCTGCGGAAATGGAAGCAGGCCGACGGGAGGAGCATCGCTTCCACGCCACTCCCAAGCACACTGTAAAAGTCAAGGGCAGAAAGGTGGACATGGAGCAGCGGATTGAGTGTGGTAGGAACGTTACAGCAGTCTACTCCGCGGTCTGAGGACTCTCCGCGGCGAAACCCCCCGACTACGACCTGACTGCACTTGGGATATAAGTCTATGGGATTATGGCGTGCTAGTAGTGCGTCTATATGCGATTGTCCCACTCCAAGTCCGCTAACTGTCGAAGCCCATCCACCTGTCGTCTGGGTTGGTTTCTCAACATCACGCTTGACTGCCTGGACAAACACACAGCATAAGTCATGAGGGCTTCCTGCTCTGGCTGTTTATATCATCCTGAGCAGAGAACACTTCAACCCGAGGAACACAACCCAAGAACGGCGCTAATAGGAGGCAAAAGGGATTATTGTATTATTTGAGGAACTCCCATCTCCATTGTCATCATGTTGACAGGGTTGAGTTGAAGTAAAGTCTATGCATAACAAATTCGGCCTTAGCCTAGTACCGCCGACCACATATTCGCTCTTATGTTGTTATGAACAGTGTATCATACTCTATGTAAGCATGGGAGAGAAGAGGTGGACCAATGTTTTCGCTTTCAACGCATCATCCAACAGAAAGATGTTGTCCACTGCTCATCCTTCCCCTGTTGCTTTGATTTCATACCGCCATGTAGAATTTTCATGAACCACATCTAAAGGTCATTAGCTCCATACGCCTTGCTCTACGAGTGCTCGAGGAGGAAAGAAGACACGGTCTTAATGGACCATGACTTCGGACTGGGAAGTGGTGGGTGCCTTCTGCTCGCCATTGGTGTCTGCAGTGGCAGCACCTTTGTCGTCGGCATCGCCCATCTCGGTATCCTCGCCTTCGGCACCCTCTTCTTCGTCCTCATCGTCTTCCGACTCGGAACTCTCCTCTTCGAGATCCTCACTACCAGCGTCGCTATCTTCGTCCTCATCGTCGCCCTTCTTGGTGTCTTCGCCGTCAGCTTCGGCCATTTCTTTGTCGCCTTCGGTCTTGGTCTTGTCGGCCTTTTGTGCCAAGGTCGCTTCGGTCTCTTGAAGCTCTTGCTCCAGGGCAGCTTGCATCTCCGCCTCCTCTGCACCGTAGCCGGTTCCGTCGTCGTCGAGTGTATCGGCCTCGGGCTGGTCCGGTGGAAATTCAGCGGGGGCTGATTCTTCTGAATCCCTGTGGTGAAATTGTAAGAACGTGGTGGGGCAAGTGGATATGAAAGTAAAGATCAATACGTACCACTTGATCGCGAATCTGGTGACTCTGGGTTTCTCTGCAAGGACATTTCGGCGGATTCGTTCAATGACTGGTTTCGGAGGTGGATCATTGTTCATCTCCTCGTTATCGTATTCATTGTTGACATAGTAGCCAACGCGCACGAACTCTCGGCCATCATAGGAGCAGGTCAGAAGAATAACAGTAACGCCTAGAATCTCCGTAGCGGGCAAGCGAGAAAGATTGGGTGGGTCGGCCTCAAAGATGAATTTGTTGACACCGATAGGGATAGGGCCCACGAGAAGCGAGTCCAACTCTTGATCGTGCTCCGCAGAGGTCGCAGATCCGACGTAGGTGAGTTTCCATTCAAGATCTGGATGGTTTGAGGGTTAGTCTTGACGGTTATGGGTGATGAGCGACTGGGTGGTGGCTGACCTTCGCGCAGTTGCTCGAGGCATTCAAATGTGATCTCAAACTCATAAGGAGCGGTGAAAAGGGCGGGATTGTTGAGCACCTTCACGCCCAATAATGAGACGACCGACATTGTCGCGGGGTGTGTGGGGAGAGGTTGGGAAGGGATTGGGGTGCGCGCGAACGAATGGAAGAGTCAATCGATGGTTTGATTGATGGAAAGTGGGAAGAGACGTGTGCGATCAGGAATAAACAATCAAACAGCGAAAGGTGTCTGTTTGTAGTGGGTGGGAGGTGAAGTAGGAGCGCGCAGTGGATGAAGTGAATGCACCACTAATTAATTACTTGTGGTGACTGGCAGACAAGATAATACCAGGCCCCTACCACCTCAAAATGCAATCAGAAGCGCGTGGCCCGGCCGTGTGTCACGGTCGCGTTTGGTTCCGCGTACTGTTACCGTTAACGGTTCGTCCCACTGACCAGGCTCCCACAAGCACCCAGCTTCAGCGTTTAGCACTGAATTGTTTAGCGGGTTGCCAATTAATTGATATAATGCATGGGAGTTACTAGGATGAGCCAAGTTGGCAGGTAAGCCGATACACGTGACTCATTTCCGCAATTGATCTCTTTTTGCCGTCCTCGGGCTGTCCCTCTCTCTTCCACCTCTTCACTATTAACCTGCCTTGTTGTCGCAGGTGTTTTTTTACTGCCTACTGTTCACTATGCCTAGAGCATGATACGACTTGGAAAGAGTACCAACACCACGCCCGTCCCCGCTTCCTCTCCCTTGTGAGTAACAAAGACATACAAGCCCACGGGTCACGCCCTTGCGACTAAACAACATAACAGTAGAAGCTCTCCCTTATCTCTCTTGCTTCCTCATCTCAACCCTGCCTGGATCGATCGGTGGATAAGAATCAACTCTCGCCATGGCGAGCCCCACACAGGGTATGCAATCGTCATTAGGCGCGGTGGCACAATCACCACAAATTGGTTCTAATGGTGTGGCGGCCCCAGCTGATGCCATGAACGAGAATGCCTCCCCATCATTTGATGATTTGAGTTCTTTCGATAATCTACCTGAGACAATACAATCTCCAACTCAATCTCAGCTCCATCCGCTTCCTACGAAACCTGCCAGCCAGCTTTCTTCTCAAGTTGCAACACCCAACCCTGCAAGTTCCACCCCCAATAAACCCCGCATAGTCGGTGGTTTTGAAGTTGATGATGATGTTGAGGAAGATGATGGGTCCCCGGATGAAAAGGACGAGCTTGATGTCTATGATCCCGCTGTCGGGTTGGACTTCGATGTTCCCACGCATGCACCTGCACTTTCCCTTGATAGAACTTCCCAGTCACCAGAACAAGAAAATGGAATCACTCCTGTTCCTGTCCAGGAATCTGGTAGTCCCGCTGACATTTCTCCTTCTGCTCTTCCTTCCGGCGCTGATGCTAATGCACCACGTGCTGCAACTGCTACACCCGCTCAAATTACCACTCTTGACCCTTCAGCTCAACCTTCTCCGCCTCGCTTGAATGTGAATGGTTCTGTTGCTCCAGCTGTTTCAAAGTCGAGACTTGCTCATGACGTTGTTGGTATCTTGGAAGATCGCATCAAAGACGATCCACGCGGTGACACCGCCGCTTATCTTGACTTGATCGAAGAGCTAAAGAGTCGAAACAAGCAAGAAGACGTTCGTCGAATCTACGATCAATATCTTTCCGTCTTTCCTCTAGCTGTAGGTGCTTACTTTCACATACTTCTTCGGCCTGGCTAACCGCTTTCTAGGCCGAGCAATGGTGTGCTTATGTGAAGTACGAAGAAGGAAACGATAAAAAGCTTGCGATGGAGACCCTTTTCAACCGCTCTCTTCTTGAAGTGCTTGATGTCCAGCTCTGGTCCCTATACATCAACTACATCCGCCGTCGCAATAGCATGCAATCCGGCGATGTGGCAAGATCGTACAAAATTATCAATGAATCCTTCAATTTTGCCCTCAAGACTATTGGCATGGATAAGGATTCTGGAAGTCTATGGCAAGACTACATTAATTTCCTCAAAACAGGCCCTGGTACTGTTGGGGGCTCTGGCTGGCAAGATGCCGCCAAAGTTGATACTTTGCGTGAAGCATATCAGAGAGCTATTGCCGTTCCAACAGCTGCCACTACTACGCTCTGGAAAGAGTACGACTCTTTCGAAACAGGCTTGAGTAAAATTAATGTAGGCTCGAACCTTGAGTATCGCTATAGCAGTGCTAACTTTACTACCAGGGCCGTAAATATCTACAAGAAAAATCGCCCTCATACATGACAGCTCGGACGGCGTATACCCAACTGCAAAATCTGACCAGGGACCTTCAAAGAACGTCTCGCCCGCGGTTACCTCCATCACTAGGCTATGAAGGCCATCATGCTTACTTACATCAAGTTTCGCTTTGGAACCAGTGGATTCAGTGGGAGAAAGACGACAACCTGGTATTGAAGGATGAAGATATCAAGCAGTATCGAGCACGAATATTGTTTACCTATAAACAAGCGCTTATGGCCTTGCAGTTCTGGCCCGAGATGTGGTATGACGCCGCCGAATTCTGTTTTGCCAATGACCTTGACGCCGATGGCAACAAACTTCTGAACCAGGGGATCGCCTCCAATCCCGAATCTCCACTTCTCGCGTTCAAACTCGCTGATCGCATAGAAGGATCCACTCAAAATGATGACGGAAATGATCCCGGTGCCAAGGAGCGTATCAAGAAGATCCGTCAACCTTATGATAGAGTATTGGATGCTCTCTACGAACAGGTCAAGAAGGTATCTACTAGGGAAAAGGAGGATATCCAAAGAGTCGAACTTGCTGCGACTACTAACGGCCAAGGCAATGGAGCGGAAGAGGACGAGGTCAACGCGGCCAACATTGCAGCCAAGCAAGCATTACTCGACGCTCAGATAGGCCTCATCAAGAAGGGGGCCCATGCACAATCCGATCTCCTCAGTCGAATGATATCCCACGTTTGGATCGCGCTGATGCGGGCGACTCGCCGGGTGCAGGGCAAAGGATTGCCAACAGAGCGCGGGCCTAGTGGGTTCCGAGCTGTCTTTGGCGAGGCGCGGAAGCGTGGGAAGCTGACTAGTGACTTCTACGTTGAGTCTGCGCGTATTGAATGGAACTGTTATCGAGATCCCACTGGCACAAAGATCTTGGATCGTGGCATGAAGCTGTTCCCTGAGGATGACTATCTTCCACTTCAGTACATCAAACATTTGTTTGAGATCAATGATGTGACAAATGCACGCGCTGTCTTTGAGACCACCGTCAAGAGACTCCTCACGCATGATAATGCCGAATACACCGGAAAGGCGAAACCCTTATTTGCTTATCTTCACGATTACGAGTCCAAGTACGGCGAGCTGGCTCAAGTTCAGGGCTTAGAAGCGCGGATGAGAAAACACTTCCCAGAAGATCCTACCCTCCAACTGTTCACCAGCCGCTATAGTACTCCCACATTTGATGCCATGCGTGCACACCCAGTTATTTCACCGCAGCAGAATCAGGTTCCCGAAACCGTCTTGCCTTCAGTGGAGGTACAGGAAGCGGTGAACTCGCCCATCCAGAAAGTGATCGACGCCATTACGACGAACTCTCCCAAGCGGCCATTCCCTGACGATTTCGAGGATGTTGGCCCTCGCAAACTCGCACGAGGTGAATCTCCTCTCAAAGGAGCAGCCGGTCGTCGGATGAATCAACAAGCCCAGCAGCAACAACAGCAGCGACAGCTCAACCCACCGGCGGGCTTGCCTCCGTTCCCTGTCCCTCCTCCTCTCCCACCGCAAATCGCCTATCTTCTCAGCATCCTACCTAAAGCCTCTCTGTACGCCGACGTCAAATTTGATCCGACAACCGTCGTTGAGTTGATTCGCGACGTGCACCTACCTCCACCTCCACCAGCAGGTATTAGTGGCCAGCATCATCCAATGCCCCAGCCTCCTCCAGCGGCACAATGGCCAGCATATCCGCAGCATCAACAACCACCGATCCCCCCAGGAGCTTTCGTTCCCCCTCCTGGCACGCAACCTCAATATGGAGGTGGTAAGTTATTGTCATATTGTTTTTTGGATACAGCTAATTTCTTCAGCAGCTCCATTTCGATTCGCATAGTTTACGCTTGGGAATAATGATAATAGATTAACACCGTGTGAATAACGGGCGGAGGGAATTTGGAGACTTGGAGGATGACATGAGCATGTATACTACTGGCAAAAAGCATTTCATTTCAATTGAGCCTTCTCGAAGTGACGTACGCGACCAACGAGCAAGAATTTGAGTCTTGCCGGAGCTGGTGGACATGGGATCTCGCATAGAGGAGACGAGAAATCTGAGATCCTACCACAGATACTAGTCCAAATCGTATTATCGTGGTGCATAATGGCATACTGTACTTTGAATTGGAAAATCCCCTTTATTGCACGGTTAGCTACAGATCAGCATGTTTCTTTGATGCAGTTGCCCGAAAACTTGTATCCGAACAAGAAAGGGTCGAGGTCGGATTTGAGTCGCCACTACACCTTTTATAGCGTAGCGTGGCATGCTATCCAATGTTGGGGCCATATGCTGGCAGGGTACCCTTGCTGGTTCCAAGGCTGCAACGCCTTTTCTTGAACCTCATCTCACTTTTCTTTCAGCCTTTCTTTATTTTGTCCCCAAATAACAACTGCAATTGAGACTCAAAAAGAGCCTCAAGTGAGGTTCAAAGTGAACTCTCACTTGATTGGCGGACCCTTGTCGTCTCTTGGCAGAACACAGGTGACGCTTAGTCGTCGAGCATGTGCCAGAGGCCCTAGGGTATATAACACCCTCCTACCACCTTCCAACCAACTACTTTTTCCTTTTTCCCAACCACTCAAACCGACTCTCCTTCTTTCTTCCTCTCCTGCTGGTAGCAAATCTCATTGATCCAGACGAGACCTTTACCTTCCCAACCTCTCCCTGGGCCACCTTGTTGCAAGGTTGGCATTGCCCGCAAATTCTGGCCTTGGTCAGCACAATTTCTCAACCAAACAATCAACAGCTTCAAGCAGGTAAGTGTATCCTTTTGCAAGACGATTCCCAATCTACTCTTTCCTTTCTCACAAAAGTTCTGCGCTGTTGCCCTGCCCAAAGTCGCTTTGCCAGGCAATTCCTCACTTAAGCCTCACCTGACGCGTTGATCCTTGTCCACCCCGTTACCCCTCGCCTGGAACCTCAAAATCAAAACGTTCCTTCCATCTACCACCTACCTGCCTTCCCCCACTTCAACGGATCTTGCAAGAGCTCCTTCTCTTTGCCTGATCACAGCCAATGCTCTCCACCTGAAGGCTTTCTCTAATCCTCTTGTCTCTTGCCCTGACCATCCATCCCCATCAAATTTCATCATCTTACCTTTTCCAAGTCTGCATTGTATGTAACAGTCACTGTCGCTACAAATCGATCACATCTGCTCTCACACACTTGCATGTACATCCTTCCTTTGTTCAATGACTCCCACTGACAAAACGTTTTGCAGTCCTTCGCAGTTCTCGACACAATGTCTGGCCCTGCTAGACGTCGTGGCGCCGGCCGTGCTGGCGGTAGTGCCGAAGGCTCGTCCGAGACCTCATCTCGCCGCGGTGATCGACTTGCCCCCAGTGGCTTCGACGGCCCTGCCTCTCGAGGTAGCGCTTCGGGCACTGGCTCTCAGGGTCGTCGCCCTTCCAACGCCCCCTCAGTCGGTTCTGGTCGTGGCTCTCCGAACACTTCCCAAGGCGGCGCTGCGGCTCCACAAGCCCCAAGCCAAACTTCTGTCCCTTCACAACTCCCATCTCAAGCTCAAACCGGTGCCGCGTTGCAAGGTGATCCTGCACGCGATGTTCAACCACGATACACGGATTCCTTGAGGAACATCGACTTGCCTGCAAGCTTCTACGAGATTGACAAATTGGTAAGTCTTAAACCCGAAACAGCCACATTGCCTATGTCTGTCTCAGGACAGACATTTCCTGATCCATTCCCTTCCTTCAATGCTTGATTCCTTCACCATCCCCATCCTTGAACGATGTGCTCCATTCCCTTCCTTCTGTACCTGATTCGTTCAACATTCCCATCCTTGAATGCTCTACTCCAGTTCTTCAGCGAGTCACTCCTCATTCAGTCCCTACCTTCCACCTTTCAATGCCCCATATTGGCACCGCTGGTGTCAAGATGCACCATCTTCATTCAACCGTTTCCTCCCATCAACCACCCTCTGTGTCTCAAACAAGCACACGTTGGTCTGAAATGGAGCAGTCCATTCACAATCCTGTTCCTCCTTCAATCGAGATTCATGCCAGTGGGCTATAAAACCCTCGCTCATCCCCCCTCCCATTTCCTTCGCCCGTCAGTTGCTCGCAGTTCCTCAATTTGCATTAAAAAGCCATGTCATCCAGCCATTCTACTGCTTTTTATCCTTATATCCGCAATATCGCTGCACCTGGCACTGACAATTTGCAGTATTCTCTACCCACAGAGTTCACCAAGCGACCCGGCTTCAACACTACTGGCAAAGCCATCCAGGTCAATGTCAATGCCTACAAAGTCAACAAGTACCCCTCAGTAAAGATCTTTCAATATGACGTTGTCATTGGATCCGGTGCTGAAAAACGCGTTGTCCAACGCAAGGTATGGGACTCTGCCGCCCGCAAGGATAAGACAGGCCCTGCTATCATCTATGACGGCAATCGACTTGCCTGGTCCTCCAAAGATTACAACGAGCTCCGCCTTATGGTCAATCTTGATCAAGAGGAAGGTCGTCCGGCTCGTGGCGATGACAATACCTTCCGTCTCCATATCAAGAAGACTCGAGAAGTCGACATTAGTGTCATCCAACAATTTCTCGATGGCCGAATCCAAATGAACATCTATGTGGCTGAAGCTATCAATTTCATGGATCATCTTCTCCGTGAAGGCCCCTCTCAATCCCCCGAGTTTCTCTCAGTGAAACGTTCTCTTTTCAAACGCAATGGGGAGCGCTCAGATCTCGGTGGTGGTGTTGAAGTCTGGCGTGGTATCTATCAATCAATGCGCCTTGCTGAGGGTAAGAAAATGGTCGTCAATCTTGATGTCGCCAATACTTGCTTTTGGAAGCCATCCTCTCTCATCGCTGCCATCATCACCAACAGTGGCTGGCGTGATCCCGCTGATATTGCCGATCGTCTGGCACCAATCCAGACTAATGGCAGTGTACAAGCAAACCCCACCCACAAAGCTCTGCAGTCGAAGTTCAAAGGGGTTGTTGTCAAGGCAACCTATCAAGGCAACCCACTCCCCAAAAAAGAGTGGAAGATCCACAAATTCTCTACCAACAATGCCCATCAAGAGAAGCTTGAGTGGAAAGATCCTGCAACTAAGAAACCTACTGGAGAAATGGTTTCAGTTGCTCAGTATTTCAAGCGGAAATACAACAACGCCCTTCAATACCCTAGTCTGCCATTAGTTGAGATGACAAAGCGAAACGTCAAATACCCTATGGAATTTCTTCACATTCAGAATGGTCAACGATACAATACCAAATTGAATGAAATGCAGACTGCCAACATGATCAAATTTGCCGTCTCTCCTCCTGCCATTCGTCTCAAGGCTATCAATGAGGGCAAGTCATGGCTGAATTGGGAAAATGACCAATACCTAAAGAACTATGGTCTTCAGATTGGTTCTCAGCCCATTCAAACCAACGCTCGTGTCCTTCCACCGCCTGGCATCAAATTTGGCAACAAGGTCGAGCAACCCGGTACCAAGGGCCGCTGGGATCTCAAGGGCAAGACCTTTTTTGCTGGAAATCCTACTGAACTTGTCGCTTGGGGTATCGGTGTTTTCCCTGGTCGAACCAAGCCTGATAAGGCACAAATTGACAAATTTGCCCTTGATTTTGCACGTGCTTATCGTAATCATTCTGGAAAAGTGGCCAAATCTCCTCCTCATATTCGAATGTTACCAGCTGATGCTGGTCAAGCGGTCGAGATTCTTCATCAGGAAACTGGCAATAAGTTCCAGCGTCGTCCACAACTTCTCGTCTTTCTAGTTCAAGATAAGCAAGCATTTCATTATCTTCGAATCAAGAAATCTTGTGACTGTCGATTTGGCGTTGTTTCGCAAGTCATGCAAATCCAGCAAGTGCTGAAGGGTAATCCTCAATATTACTCGAATGTACTTATGAAAGTGAACGCAAAACTTGGTGGCACGACTTCTCAAGTTATGCCTCATAATACCAGCGGCTTCAAGGGATTCAGTGCTCCTACAATGTTGATTGGTGCCGATGTTTCTCATGCCTCTCCTGGAAGTCAGCAAGCCTCTATGGCCGCACTTACCGTCTCCTTTGACCGCTTTGGTGGTCGATACGCAGCTGCTTGCCAAACCAATGGTCATCGAGTTGAGATGATCTCGTCTGCTAATTGGCACAATATGCTTAAACCTCTTGTTACTCAATGGATGAGCCATGTTGGTGGAGGTAGACTTCCTCAACAAATCTACTATCTCCGTGATGGTGTTTCTGAAGGCCAATTTGCTCACGTCCTTAATCAAGAGGTTCCGGAGATCAAGGCTGTCCTCAGTGAAATCACTAAAGAGAAGTGGAATGGCAAAATTACAGTCATTGTTGCTTCAAAGCGCCATCACGTCCGAGCGTTCCCCGTTGGCCCCAATGCTTCTGATGCAAAAGGCAATCCTCTTCCTGGCACTCTTATTGAGCGAGATGTTACGATGGCCAATGAGTTTGACTTCTACCTCTATTCGCATATTGCTCTTCAAGGTACATCTCGGCCGGTGCATTATACGATCCTTTATGATGATGCCAAGCATCGTCCTGAGTTGATTCAGAACATGATCTATGAGCACTGCTATCAATACATGCGCTCCACGACTTCTGTATCTCTGCACCCAGCTGTGTACTATGCACATATTGCCTCCAACCGCGCCAAAGCACATGAGGACATTGCTTCATCCCAAGGACCCCAAGGTGGACCTGGTTTCAAGCAAGGTCAAGCTATTGACCGCAGCTCGGAGCCCAGCGACTCAGAGGTGAAACCATTGATGCCCCTCTTCAATGTTAACGGAATCGTCTTTACCATGTGGTACATTTAAGACCGGGAATCATTCCTTGTCGTCGCCACGATGAGCAAGATATTTCGCAGAGCACACAATGACATTCAGTCTTCGATCGAATTCCATTCTATTTGTTTTTGAGTATTCGGCTCCTGAATTCACCAAGCCATCACGCGGGAGAATAGTTAGGGGAGCCTAAGCAGTTGAAGTCTCTGCTTCCAACAAAAAGGCGAGGCTCTATTCAATGAGTCACATTCCATTCACGGGCATCGATTCCATCGAACAAAAATGCAGAAAATCACAAAAAAAAAGTACTTTGAAGTGTACAAGACCCGTCCACGCCATTCTGGGTGGTCTCGGGTACGTCTTTCATCGTCAACCATTCTACGGGCACGTTGTTCATACATCAGACCGGCTGAACGGTATTTCTTAGTTTAGCTACTCAATGCAAATCATTCAATCAACCCTTTTTCCAATACTCGTGAAATCATCTTGAAGCTTTGTGGGTATACTTCGAAGACCAGCAAATGCAGGAGTGGCCCTTGGAGATGGAATAGCTCCATTGTTGTCCTGAGACTGTCTCATCGCGGATTGAATTTGAAGGTGAGGCAAGGTAAGCGATTTCTCGCGTAAGAGACCACGAGAAAGACTAAATTATTAAGGATCGTTGCTGATACGTTAATGGCTTTGAAATATGGAGATCAAGCTGATGGACCATAGCCAGAGGCATCAAGTACTAACCGCAGTTGTAAACTTGAGGCTCACCAAACAATCAGGACACTGGACACAGACACCAAGCTGGCCCAAAGGCATTGTTCTAAGAACAATCAACGTCAGAGAGCTCAACTTCACCTCTTTTCCAAACTCACTGACCCGTGAAAAGGCCACACATAGGTCATTTCCTCGAGCTGTCCACGCTATCTACCACCGTCAGGTCCACGGAGACCACGACCACACCTCCCCGACTAATCAGTTGATGAGGACGCAAGATCTGCGACCCTCCCAGCGCATGAGACACGATAAGTTTCTTGCCAAACCAGGGAAGATATTGGGATACCATAGGACCGAAAAGAGGCAGCGAAGGCTGGAACCTAGTCTAACCCCGGGTGGCCAGAGAAAAGCACAAGATCCATCGAGCTTCAAGGACTGCGAACATCAAATCGGCCGCGGTGCCACCAGCAAATAATCGGGAAAGTCTTTATGGCCGAGGTAACCCGTCCCGTGAGAGGAAGATAGGCTGTGATAAGTTATGGTCGGTGGTACGTAATGGGTTGTAAAGAGTGCTCGGTAGGATTGCTAAATAACTCTGTGCATACAGGCAAAGGTAAGGGAAATCCCTAAGTCTTGAGATATCCAGCACTCTCATCCTCGACCCTATCCACATCCAAAGAAGCGTGCAAAAGCTCCTCACGACGTGGTCAATCAATCCTAGCCCCAGAAACCCTCACAAGTTCCCCAAATGCGAGCATCTATCCCTCCAGACTCCCATCGAAATTCATCCATCCACTCACTCGCCACAATATCCTCCTCTTCCACTGGCTAGCTAGCTAGCTAGCTAAACCAAAACCAAAGCAAACGAACGAACGTGGACCAACTGAAAAAAGCAAGAGCAGGGAAAGATCGTGAAGGGGGGGAGGGATCTCAATGCGTGTATTGCCACATCTGGAGGGAGACATGATAACCTTACTTTTGTGGGTCCTCGCGTTGTGCCTTACCTACACAGGCGAAGGCGAGCATTGCCAAGTGGCAACTCCACTGCGCTACTACTACTGCTGCTGCTGCAGGATATCATACTAAATGCCGATGGAACTTCCTCCGTGAAAGGCAGAAAGAGCTGGGACTACACTGGCACTGGCATTGGCGAGCTAGACAAGACAGCACAGCACAGCAGTACCGTACACATACAGTAGCAGTTCCAAGGGCGCGCACACGATTTTCATTTTCGCACAAGGTCAAGCTGGCAGCCTGGCTGGGTGCTTGATGATTTCAGGAAGCATGGCATTGCATTGATGTGTCCAGTCCAAATCAGCCGGCGGCGGCTCAGACACGGCCCAGCGGAAAGTCCAGTGTGTCGATCGATGCTGATAGCCATATTGTGAGACTGAGACCGTGGGTGGGGGATGACGCTGCTCGAGGGCACGGGACCAGACGAGTGGGAAAGCCATTCTTCGTGGTCAAGTCAAAGTCAAAGTCAAAGTCAGTATCTGGTCGCGGCTGAAGGGGCCCCAAAAAGGCCTTGGAAGTGTAGTTGGTGGAGTGGTCTGGTCTGGTCTGGTCTGGTCGTTTCTGGTCGTTTCAGTCCTGCTGCGAGAAGAAACCTCGAGTCACTTGGAAAGTTAGTCAGAAGTCCAGTCAGTCTATCCAGATCGCGGGTCGGTCCCGGGAGGAGCTTGTTCATGATGCATACATTAGTTCACTCACGAATCACGATATCGAGGGTACTCAGTACTCTATACTATACCATGCCACATGGCAGGAGCAAGCAAAAGCGCAAAGAAAACGTTGGGCAATGCCGCAATTGTCTAGGGGTGAATACCCTCAAAGACAATGAATGGAAGGGACGGGACGGGACGGGAAGGGAAGGCCCGGCGTTCGCGAATTCAAGCGAAGCTGTGTGCTCTTTCGAGCAGGGCGAACGAGTGAAAAGAGACGCAAGAAAAGGAACAAGATGGGCTGCACACATAATGGAAGAGAAGAAGTTGGCGCAGGGATTTTCTGCGGTCTCTGGCATGGTACTTCGCAATTGTCCTACTCAAGGTGCATCTGAGTGATGGAGGATTAAGTGGATGGGATCAGATGTGGTCAGATGTGGTCAGATGTAGTCAAATGCCTCTGCCCAAAGCGGGGGATGGGATACTATTAGCTTATCAAGAGGCCAGATGGGGAGGGATCTCACGTCTACGAATATAGGCAAGGAGCAACAAGTGGCAGGACTTGGACAGATGACTAACAGATACAACAACTTGCAACTTAAGCTCTTCATTGATGAGTTCTAAAGCAATCTGAGAAGTCTAGCGATAAGTGAAATGCTGTTCCCTAGGGGCGCTGCATCGGAGGCCATAAATCATGATCCGTCTATTCCAGCAGAAAGGTTAACGGCAGCACTGTACAACATCAAACTGCCCCAGCCGAGACCCAGCAAAAATGACAAATGAAAGAACAAAAGCATATTCACCGCCGCAATGGTGTCCTGTCTGTTGTACCCCGTGTAAAGTGCATGTCGTGTGAGCCAGGCGAAGATAACCGTGAGAAAATATGAAAATAGGAGGAGGAAATGAACGAGCCACTCCAAGATTGAAATCGGTAGCCCTGTGTAGTGGCTCACAACTTCTCGAATGAGCACTGCCAACGCCACCAGGGTCATGTAAGACCATGCCCACAATCGTGGTCCGTTTCTTGGACGCCGCGCTGATAGCTAATCATGAAATCTGGGGTGCCAGCGGCGCTGTGGGGCTTGCTGAGGTACATCGCCGTCCCGATCAAATTCGACCATTCTATCATTTTGAGTGATGCCAGTCTCGACGGCTCCGTCAGTCGGATTGCGGTTCAATGGAGCCTGGGGTCCGGTCTGTAGGGATGGCAGGTTAGTCAAGAATCAGGAAGGAGAGTGGTGCTGTCTATATGAGAAGAGCATAGATCTATCACGTACTGTTGATGGAGTGAATCCACGGTCTTGTAGAGGGGGATCAAGGTCCTCGTAGTCTGGTGCAGGATCTTCATGGTCAGAATGCCTCTTCTGGCGATTGGTCGGGGCGATCTCGATGCCATTGGCATCGAATCGTCGATTCTATCGAGGAGGTGCCATTCTCTCGTGACTGGGGTAATGAGACTGCGAATAGGGTGGATGCCAATTATGAGACAGTGAATAAATATATTGTCTGCTGAAATGCATATGAGTATCTGCACAATGGATGTGGAGAGAGGAAGGGAAAATGATGAGAGGGATCAATGGGAGGAAATAACACAGCAACCTACTGACTAATGGCGCAATGCTCCTTCCAACATGGAGGCCGATCCAACGGCGGCAAGTCCAATTGGTGGGAGCTCTCAAGAACTAGGTCGGAGCAACAGGTATGTCAGTGACGGGCATCGAGGAGGATGATAGAAAAAGTAATCACGTGGATGTGATTCCAAAAGAAGGGCGTACGAGTAACCATGACTACCTAGCCTACTTAGGTAGCATGGGATGACGATTACAAAGTAATTACGTACATGTGATGTATGTGATTTGATGGAGCCAGATCCGAGTCAGCGGAGGGAGTATCATGGCATGTCATGTCCAACAAGGGGTAAACATGATGGCCTCAATTTACAACTCATCTTTCCCTTTACCTAGCCGCCACTGGAAAATAGGCACCACAGTGCAGCACAGATAACAAGCAAATCGCCCTTGAGACCACTCAGACCCGTAAAATCATCCAGCGCCTGTCCCGCGTATAGCCGGGGGATTATATACCCGATGACCCTAATCCGTCGGTTGGGAAATGCTCTCGATTCCCCGGTTCGTCATCGCGTTTTGGACCACGGACGCCGTTTGTTGATACAGGACGTGACCTTCGTTACTCGTCAAAACACACAAAATATGAAAACATTAAGCTTCGTTCTTTTCGCCTTGGATCCAAAGAAATGACCCGGAATACGTGCTGCACAGATCCCTCCTTCCTTTATTACCGAGGATGATAATCGATGACGCCCAAGCTCTTTCGCATCATTGACAGCCGATCTGGGACGGCTGCTGGAGGCTGATCATCGTCGGTTGTTGTTGGCCTTTGCTTCTCCTCATCGTCGGGTTTGGTCTTCGATTTACCGCCCCGCTTGAAATCGAATTTGAAATCCTTCAGCCCAGGGAGTCGGGAAATCTTCTTGCCCGAATGGCCCACGTGAGATCTTGGGTCGTCATGTGATTCGTTCGTTGATTCGTTTCCCATTCTCCCTCTCGGGCTGAGCGTGGAATTCGTGTCTGTGCTATGTAGTGTTTGGAATCTGGCGGGGTTGACGTTGAGGGCATCCGAGAACTCGAGTTGATTATCGTCGTCTTTGGTGTTGTCGTCCAAAACCAATGCCATGCTTCTTCGACGTAGTTCATCCTGTTGTAATCGCTTGATACCCAAGCGTTTCAACTCGGTCTTGAAATCGTCGAGCATGATCGTGTCGGTCAAGCACTTGAAAACTAAGGACAACTTCCACCACGGATTTATACTGGGCTGAAGTTAGTCGGTGGTGTTTGGGCCGTTGGGAAACGATGACATACCCATCAGTGGAACCGATGAAATTGTGGATACTCGCCACAATGTCGAGCCCCGTGAAAATTAGAGAGAGGCAGATGGCGAAAAGCAGAATACCAAAACGGGGAGATCTCTTGATCAATTCAAAAACCCCGGTTCCGTAGCATTTGCGGATGACGTGGAACAATGTGACGCAGGTGAAAACCCACCAAGGATCTCTGTCGCGATATGAATGAGTAGGTGGTTTCCCCCAGCCAGGACTCAACTTCCCAATACTTACCTGAACAGAGGCTCGTAAGGTCTGACTTGGGTGTAGAAGTCATTGATGTTGTTAAAGAATCTGAAATTGTCATAGATCTGCAAGATGATAGGCGGCGCGGTACATGCCAGGGTGATCAAGTAGATGCGTTTGACCCACAAGCCTGTCTCTGGCTTGAACATGGATCTTGCATCGGTGAAGAAAGGCCGGATCTTCATCCATGCAACAATGTTGTGTACGATCCATGAGCAATAGAGCAAGGCTGCGGTGCTCGAAAGGTACCATCCGTATCCACGGAAAGCCATGAAGCAGAAGGTGCCTAGGGGAGGAGAGTTAAGGCCAGTGCCAAAGGCGGGTAGGGATTTAAGCATACCATGTGATAATGCTGCCAGTTGCTGGGATGATGAGTTAGCTTCTCAAGTGGTCAAATCCAGGTTGAAGACGGATGTGGAATGAAATGTCGTACCTCGACGAGAATGAGTTTGTGAAGAAGGACGCCCCTTCTCATGTTGGCCACGGTGATACATGCCATGATGATGAGGGCGCCGACCATCTGGATATGGCAAAATGGTTAGTGTGATTATGCAAGATTAGGCTCTTTGAGTTGGCGGAAAATAAAAGCACAGGCCGTGCTCTCAAAGCTTAACAGGAAGGTTTCGAAATAACAACGCAAGCTCTGTTGGTTGGCCAGAGCGACTTGAAGAAACTTACAAAGCCTTGGCTCCATGCCTCGAGGATCAAATCCTCGTCGGACGCATTTTCACGCCAACTGCCGTCGTCGGCGACCGCAGCACTCTTACTATCTCTGCGCTGAAATAAATATATGGTGGAAGCCATTGACGAGAAGCGTGAGAGCCAGATTATTGATCATATCGGCCCGCGCATCTGCGGCAGAGGGTGATATGGGGGATGCGATAGAATGCGCGCTGCGATCTGAGGTGGGTTGAGGCAACGGAAGAAGGGACAGAGAGAAGACCCGATGCCAGTGGGGAAATGAAATAGTGGTTGTCTCTGGTCTTCGACCGTTCGGTTGGCCTTCAAGTCTTACTGCCGGGAATGGGGTGCTCTTGGACTGGTCTGGACTATTCGTGAAACCGGTGGTTGTCGGTCAGCGCGAGTGGAGAGGATGGGAAAACGAACGTGTGGGCGCGGTTGACTGGCTGAGTGGACGTGTGAGACGAACTGGGAGTACAGAGGTGAGATGGCGGGGGCAGACGATCCGGTGTGAGGGCACAGTCGTGTGCTACAAAGAAGGATAGAGGAGAAGAATTAGACGAGGAATTCAGTCGGTGGAGGGCACAGGTAGAGTGGGAGTATGAATATGAGGTCTGAGGTCTGAGGTCTGAGGTCTGAGGTCTGAGGTCTGAGGTCTGAGGTCTGAGGTCTGAGGTCTGAGTAGTATGACCATGGCGAGAGGGAGAGTCCAACGAGGCAAACTCCAGGTTTTAATTAGGGTTAGAAGCACCAAGTAAGTAA
>Ga0105239_10003878_pt1 | contig 18142 bp, 16 predicted proteins | sample KBSC44metaG_FD_92761 | JGI IMG/M metagenome (GOLD analysis project Ga0105239, IMG submission 92761) | Corn rhizosphere microbial communities from Kellogg Biological Station, Michigan, USA - KBS C4-4 metaG | ecosystem: Host-associated > Plants > Roots > Rhizosphere > Soil | place: Michigan, USA...
TACTATACCAACCACATACCCCTTCGCAATCGACCACAGGATCTAGAGAACAGGGCTTCCCGTTCGCTCAGCCATACTTAAGCTAGATGCCGGCCAGGTAGTACTGAAGTGGGTGACCATTTGGGAATGCTGGCTGTCGATTGTTTTTTGTAAAAAAAATTTCTGATTCCTATTTATAAGTTATTGCACAACTTACATTCTTAGAAGGAAGTGTGTTTACTATGTGCCGTCCCAGCGACTGGCACCTGGCACCGCTCCTTACGATGGACCGACGTTAGAGAGGCGCAACGCTTGTGCCTGCTGAATGGCCGTAAATCTAGCAATCAAGTGCCGGACACCTTGCGGCCTCGAGTTCATTTTCGTGCTATACTTTCATCCAGACCTGAGCATCAGAGGAGGAAACGATGGCGGTCCACCAGTATCCCTAGATGCTCGTGTATCGGGCACCGCTCCAAATTGGCGCATCTAGTAGATGAATAAGGGACACCTTTCCTGAAAAGTTGTTATGGAATGCAAAGGATGATCTGTCTATTCATATACGAATAGAGCTAGACGCTTCGAGATATCTGGCATTGGGGATTTTACCTACCCCTTTTCATTGGCAGAGTCGTATATCACCGCAGGCAGCCTCGCGAAAGATGCCTAAGAGTAGGCAAATACCGAGCTTAACGCTCAAAAAGGATTAGAAGACCAAGAAATCGTGGCGAAAGGTACAGCATGCGATACTAACATGGGAATTGACTTTGGAAGTTGGAACGGCGCATAAACCCCGGAAAAACTCAAGGATCCACCGGAAAAATACGCACCTCTCGGCCCCCCTCATCCGATTGCCGACGGCGCCCGAGACCTGAAGGAAAATATGCGGAGTTTCAGAGGGTAAATAATAGCGAATGTCAACAAATTTATCCAGAATCAAAGGCGGAGATGATCTTTGCATGTGAAATTATTGGATTGGGTAAATTCCCAGGGCTTCACAATGTCATATTTATTTGCCGTCTTCCCTGAGCTTCGTTGTTCAAACACATTCGACTTCGTGACGACCACCTCCATCTTCCACGTGATTCGGATAGTTGGATCGCAAGAACGTCGCACAGAGACGGACTTTACAACCTGATTCTTCTGGGAGCCTGCGCTTGCTTGCCCGCTTAGAAGCTTTTGATTGTCTGTTCATTCAAATGAGCGAACTTCCGACGAGAAGCAGTTCTTCTGGTTCATTCAGCGTCGTATCGACCTCGACGTCAGAAGAATCTCAAACCTCGCCAACCATGGCTGCCTCACAACCTGCAACCAGTACAATCCCCCACCTTCGCCGGACGAAGACATCCGCCCAGCTTATCGTCAAGGGCAAACCATTCCTCATGCTCGCTGGCGAATTGCATAATTCCTCACTTTCCTCTGCCGCATACATGTCCACCGTCTGGTCTACAATGAAGGCGATGAATATGAACACACTGCTCGGCTCTGTCACTTGGGAAATGATCGAACCCGTCGAGGGCAAATTCGACTTCAGCGAGTTGGACAAGGTCATTCTTGGTGCACGTAGGGAAGGATTGCATTTGGTGCTGTTATGGTTCGGGAGCTTCAAGAACGCACTCTCGACATATGCACCACCCTGGGTGAAGAAGGATGTTGTCCGATTCCCCCGGGTGCACATCAAAGATGAAGATGGACGGCTCAAGACCATCGAGCTGGTCTCCCCGTTTAGTCAGACTGCGTGGGAGGCTGATTCCAGAGCGTTTGCGGCACTGATGCGCCACTTGAGGGATATTGATTCTGCTTACTCGACTGTGCTGATGGTGCAGGTCGAGAATGAAACCGGCCTACTTGGTGACAGTCGTGATCGATCAAGTGGGTCTACCAAAGCATTCAATTCGCCTGTCCCTGACGAACTTCTCACATACCTCCGCGGCCAGGAGACATTGCATCCGATGTTCGCAAAACGGTGGCCGAACTTCCAGGATGTTTCATCCCAGCGGCAGAACACTAGCTGGGAGTCGGTTTTTGGGGCCGGAATCGCTGCCGAGGAGCTCTTCATGGCGAATGCCTTTGCAAGCTATGTCAATCGAGTCGCGGCGGCTGGCAGGGCAGAATATGGAATCCCTCTATACACCAATACCTGGCTCAATTTCGATGATCCCAGCGTCCTTGAACTCTCTGGAATTCCCCTGGGTAATGGTACACCAACTGTCGCAGGTGGCGGTGCCAAAGCAGGCGTCTACCCATCTGGTGGCCCGGTCCCACATGCCTTGGATATCTGGAATTTCCACACTGTCCAAAGTGGCAATCTTGATTTCATTAGTCCCGATCTTTATCTCCATAACTATGACTGGGTGTGTCGGCAGTACCGGTACAAAAACAACCCACTCTTCATCCCAGAGCAGAAGGCGGATCTAGCTGGAGCAAGGCGGACGTGGCTGGCGTATGGCTCCCACGAAGCGATTGGATGCAGTCCGTTCGGTATCGATACAGTGAATATGGACGCGCAGGAGCAAGCAGCGTGGACGAGAAGCTATGGCTTGCTCAACAGTATGAGTAGCTACATACTTGAGGCTCAAGCTGGGCGACCGGACTCCATGTTTGGCTTTTTCTTTGACGAATATGAGGCTAGTCAGCCGACTCACCAGGACCAGTGGCGTAAGACATTCAACAACGGTGAGATGGAAGTAATTGTCGATAGGTCTTTCGTATTTGGTAAGCCTGCGCCCGGATACGGGATTGTCATTCACCAAGGTGAGAACAAGTTTCTGCTGATAGGGGCTGGATTTCAGACCACATTCAAGAGCACCAAGCCTGCATCAACGTTTACCGGTATTTTGACGGCCGAGGAGAAAATGGTGGATGAAGAAGGGAAGCTCTCGACTTTACGAGTTATGAATGGCGACGAGACGAGAAGTGGTGCCTTTATGATAATGCCAACCGAGCAGCCGGACTATGGTGGCTTCCCAATCAGAGTGACAATCCCTGCGAGGACATACATTGCTGAAGTCACTGCTTACAGTATTGAGGAAAGCGCTGAGCAGATTTAGATGACCGAAGGTGCATGTATCTCGGAATTTGATGCAGAGGCTTCCTAGGGAACTCCGTATGGGCTTGTCATTGATAGGACGGGGCTTGTTGAGTCGACCTGAGACCCTGGTTGAACGTCAAGCCTATCAAGCTTGAACAATAATCGGTCGAGATTCAGGAATGAGGTTTCGGGGTTGGTGTTCTCGTTGAGTAAAGCGAGGCCAACGTCACGGAGTTTGGAGATCAGGCTATTGCCATTAGCTTCCAATGTGTCCTCAGGCATCTGATAAACAATCGCAAGCATATCGTTGACTAAGTCCTGACGAGCAGTCATTACTTCCGCTAATGTGGAAGTGTCATTCTGCCCCTCCGCTGTGCGGTATATTTGATCCAACAAATAAGATCTAATGTGGATTTGCGTGATATAAAGATTGACCATTTGCACATCGGTGCCGAAATTGCTTTTGGGTGGTCTTGAAAGGCCGCCACGCCACCTTAGGGAAGGAGGTAAGCCGTCTAGTGCGGAGAGTACGAGTTCCATGTGTATTCGAAGACGCGCCAGGTCCGAGCAATCGTCTTGCTGACTTCTATACCAAAGCATAAACAGGTTGCTCAAAGCGTTCAGGCCTGGGATGTATGAAGTCGTGTTTCCATGCCATTGTTCTTCGCCGGGTGTTACTGGGCCGAGGTCCGCATCGGTAATTTCGCGTGGCTTCAGGGCATTTATGTCTTTGAAGGCAGATATTGGTATCAAACATGGTCGTCCATGTAGACCACTCGTGCTACCAAAACTTAGCCTAGAGGCACAACAACAGTTGCAGAAACTCACCACTGGCCAGCGAAACATAGCCAATAAAGCCTCTTGATCAACTCGTGGTCGATTATGGACGCAGATTCGACCTCGTAATGGAGCAGATGGCTGACCATTGTCGTTACTTCTGTGAACAATAGCTGGGTCGTCTGATTATCCATTCCACGTTGTTGGACAAGGGAACATGCCATGTTGTATTTGGTTTGACAACGAATGAGTGATATCGGTAGGGGTCCTCGAGCCTGGGTCAATGTAGAGATTACATGGTAGCATTTTTCAACACTAATAAAACTCGCATATGGCACACATCGCCGTCTAAGCGTAGAAACGGTTGCCGAACAGACCGAGACAACTAGAAGAAGAAAGTCAAGATCTTCAGAGACTGAAGACAGCTCAAGTTGCTGGAGAAAGGTGGCACGATGGACCACCGGTGCCGCCGGGTGGACAAACTCAAACCAGTCGTCGACTGCCTGCCGAATGGTACCAGATGGGGCCAAGTCATCGAGTTTGAACTGTAATGTGATAGTAGAGATCCGATTGACCTTGCCAGGAGAAGCAGTTTCAACAGGTCGACTTGAGAGATCCCCCGTTAGTTCGTGCTGCCTTTGGGCCTCGACATAGCTAAGTACGAGTAAGATCAAGGATTCATCTGAAATCAGGGTGCTTCTGTCAAAGGAGGCAATACCGGCTCGGGGGACCACGCCTCTTCCGCGGCCTATCTTGTGTGCAATTAATTTGCAAAGCTATGCATTGACGGCAAGAAGTTGAAGCATCGTCGTAGCCACACTACCATGGGTCAGGTCAATGACGAAGACACTTGGGCGGAGAAATTGATACTCGGACTTTTCGCGCACGGCAAGCATCGCAAGCATGACGGACACGCTTCCTCGACACGGGAACTGTGAGGCTGGGAACATCGTCCGTAGACATCTCAGAGTCAGGCCTTGATAGATCGTTAACCGAGGGAGAAGGAATAGAAAGGGAAGAAAAGGAGAAACTCCGGCAGTTCATCTGCACAAGAGAATGCAGCCTCGGGGTCCATGCCGTTAGCAGCCTAGGGTCAGCCTAGGGTATAACCGTAATATTATGCTGGACAGGTGCATTCCGCACAATCTCCGACCTCCCCGCCTCTTCACCCACCCCATCGCCACATGGATGGAAAATCATGCGTCGCATATTCTCCGGAAAAACAACCCCCAAGCTTCGTTCGACGGTGGTCTTCCATGAAGCGTTGTTAAGTCGTGGTGTTGATATCTATATAACTTATAGAGCCGTCTTCGAGAATGAATTTCAATGCTGGTATAACCGCCACAATACACCTCATATTCTACTTACAGCCTTGATCTCTCAACATGGACGACAAAACCCAAATGCCCGCGCAGATGGTGGAAAGCGTTGTGCCAGTAAGCGACCATTGCTTCTCTGAGGATGATGTCCACTGGTGGAAACAGCCAGGCCTGCGCAGGCTCTACCTGCTGATGCCTTTCCTTTTCCTGGGATCCACCACCCTTGGTTATGACGGCTCTCTCCTGAATGGCCTCCAAGCTATGCCCGCATGGCAAGACTGTACGTGCTTTAACCCATATTACCAGCTTTATGCTAACCAGTTCAGTCTTCCACAACCCAACTGGCTCTCTTCTAGGTCTTTATGGAGCTATGCCTGGCTTCGGGGGCCTGGTGGTACTCCCTTTTGCCCCGTACATCGCCGATTACCTTGGTCGAAGACATGGGACAGGTTGGTACAACCATTGGTCAACAGAGGCACTGTTAACCTTTTTCTAGCAATAGGAAATTTGTTCGTGCTCTTGGGAGCTCTAATACAAGCATTCCCTCCTGCAAGGAACCCCAAGGGCATGTACCTTGCTGGCCGTTTCTTCATTGGCTTTGGGAGCAATATTTCCAACGGAACTTGTCCCCTGCTCATCACTGAAATATCCCACCCTAGGCATAGAGGGAGAATCACCACCATTTACAACACTTTGTGGTATTTGGGCGCTATTTTAGCGGCGTGGACTACATTCGGTACACTTGTGTCCATCAATACCAATCTTCAATGGCGGCTTCCTACAGGACTGCAGTGTGCTATGCCTGGAATTCAGCTGTTGGCCTTGTATTTTATCCCTGAATCACCCAGATACAACATCGCCAGAGGGAACGAAGAAAAAGCTCGTCAAATGCTCATCCAGTATCACGGAAACGGTGTGGAGACCTCCTTCGTGAAATGGGAATACGAAGAAATCAGCAGCACCATTCGTCTGGAGAGGGATGCGGCGGATGAGTCGGGATGGAAAGAAATGGTCCGCACCTCTGGAAACCGCAAAAGATGCATCCTGATCATTGCCACGGCCATTTTCAGCCAATGCTCAGGCAACAGTCTAGTATCGTACTACTTGGTTCAAATCCTAAGAAGTATCGGCATCACGAACCCCAGAAACCAGGCCCTCTTCAACGGCGGCTTGACCATTTGGTGCTTCCTCGTTGCACTTGCATTTGCGTTTACGGTCGACAAATTCGGAAGGCGCACACTTTTTCTCACTGCAGCGATCGGGATGCTGATTTCCTTCACTATCTGGACGGCGTGTGCAGCAATGTACGAGAAGACCGGGCAGCAGGGATATGGTAATGCCGTCCTTGGCATGATCTTTTGCTTCTACACCGTCGCAGGTCTTGCCTGGCCGGGCCTTACTGTCAGCTACACAGTCGAAATTCTGCCATACAAGATCCGTGCGAAAGGGTTGACTCTCTGTTTCTGTTTCACCGCACTCTCTGGTGTTTTCAATCAATATGTTAATCCTATCGGGCTCAAGAATTTGACATGGAAGTTTTACTTCGTCTACATCGCAGTATTGATCATACAATGTGTGATGATATACTTCTACTACGTGGAAACACGAGACCTACCACTAGAAGAAATTGCACGTGTGTTCGATGGAGACGAAGCGGCTGCAGCACTCGTAGCCGATGGGTTAGCCGCACAGAACCGCAGAGAGTCAAAGCAGGGAGCCGAGGAAAAGACTGTGTGATCATTGACCATAGCTATATGGCTGGCTGGCATTGTAAGCAGCTAAACAAGTATTTGCACCTAGATAGCCGCGAAATGAAAAGAGTCTGGAATGCCCCAATCTCCGATCACAACTTTCAGATGAACACAGCCAGGATCTATCAGCCGCCGTTGGTAATCGAGGAAAAAGGATAGTTCAACATTCTCAATATTCATGACCTAGGAATGGTCTTAGTGCAAAAGAATCTGGAAATATTAGTAGAGTTGCAGCCCATCCGACGGAAGTCGCAGCAAGACTGTGTTGTATACAGGATGAGCACAGATCGGCTCATCTATCTCCTTCATTGAAGCGTTCTCTTCCTTCCGTCGCCGTGAATACTTGAGCGTGAAATCTCGAGTAAGATCATGACTATTCCCACAATGGCTACCAGCTCGACGCTGCAGCTAAGACAACCACGGCCTAATGCCTCAAATTTGGCATGCTATATGGCTGAGAAGACAATGCCAATATCACATAACGGCCTTTACCAACTTCTTACCATTTAACGACCCGGTCTCGTTTCTCGGTGAATATCCCCACTCTTGCACACAGTGCGATGTATTGCTTCTGTGGCGTCTGGATCTGTGTGGAGCTTCCTTCGCCACTTGGACTCAAGTTCAACCTAAATCTCGAGGGTCCTGGCCTGAACTTTGTTAGCTGCACTATTGGGTGAGCAACAACTTGTACTTTAGCGACTTCGGATTCGACAAAAACTAACATGTTTAGTGGTGTGATTGGTGGAATTGTGGGCGGACCGCTCTTCAATTACTTCCGCAATTGCTAGGCATGGAGTGGCAGAATTGTCGGCACCAAAACACAACCTCAATCTATCTTTTCCTGCATATTCGCCCCACATCGCAGGATTTCCAATCTTTTCTTTTACCCTCGGCCTAGATGAAGTAGGGGGATGGAGTGCTAGACCAGACATGCTTGCTATCTGTGCGTCAACTCCAAAAACAAAGCTTGCCAACGGCACTCCATAACGGAGGGGACGCATGCAATCAAGCGTAATCTCGACAATAACAACCCTCTTGGGATTTCGTTGATTTTATTCACGCATATCTAGATCTCTGTAGGTCTTGAACATCGGTAATAATGATTTGCTTCTAGAATTATGCTTGCAGACCGATATAGACACATTCTAGCACCCATACGTATTCGATTCCAAAGCCCTTCGTGAAGGGGCTGTAGTTTGCTCTGGCCCCTGCGACTATGTAGTTTTCACGGCTATCCAAGCTGCAATTCCGCAATTTTGGAAGGGACAAAGATAGTCCTTAGGAATCCGTCGTCGATGTCATCCGGTTCTGACTAAGGAGTTTCAAGGGTGCAAGCGGCAAGATTGCTTACTGAGTTATCCCTGTCGCCCGTCGGTGTTGGACGACTATTGTCACGACTGGCACCAGCTACCAAATCCACCATGATACCAAGATATTGCGAATCACGAAATCTATTCTTACAGGGTTTCTCATAATTCAGCTTTATAATTGCGATCCTACTTTAGTCAAGCAGAAAGCTCGACAGGCAAGCTGCTATTTGGCTATATCATTAAGGACGAACCCGCAACTTAATCAGGGGATAGATAGCAAAGCATTGCATATCTGGGTTCATCACTGTACCATCTACCAACCTTCACCTGGATATGGCTCTACAAAAGAGTGATTCTCGCATCATACCGCTTTGTCTTCGTTGTTCAGCTTCTAACCTAGCATTCTAATGGAAGGTAGTCTTAGATCATAGACAACTCTAATAATTGTGCCCTAGCGTAATATTTCATTTATGTCCATTCGCCCCTGTGCTTGCTATTGACGTTGTAGCCACCCTCCTTGCCACAATTTGGAAACATTCTCATATCAAACTGGGTGATACTTGATCTCCAGTCTTCAGGTTCTGTCATCATCTTCAGGCAGTGCTCCGTATGTGCGTACTGAAGGACATATCCGTCGATCTTTTTGCCGTACGCCGCCGCACGGTGAAGTTTTCGGAATGCAAATGAGCAGTGTCTCACGTGGTGGTCCCAGGGGACAAACCACCCTATAGATTCGCCCGTTTTGACCTCTCGCAATGAAACTTCCTCGGTCAAGTTGACATCGCGATAGTACTTGAGCCCTGGTTGCTGTAGATATATTGTTTCGAGCTCGAAATCATAGCACTCCGGTGGCACCCAAAGTGACAGTGTGGTTTCAAAGATGCAACCTCGCTCTTTCGCCTCAGCAGGTGTGCTCCCACACTGATCGACGGCGGGCTTTGAAAGGGCCTTCTTCATAGTGTACTTGTAAGTCACAAATGTGACCGTGACGATTACCAACAATCCTAGCAGACTTGAAATGAACAAGGTCACCCAAAACCTCTTCATCGACCTTGTCCGGTGAGCTAAGGGATTCCCTCCAACATTCTCATCAACAGACCCCTCCGACGTTTCATCTGCGGCTTGTTTGTCTTCAGCATTTTGAATGAGGTTGTATTTCTGTCTTTGCCAGGGCATCGTTATCTCATGATACAGCTTTGTGAACGCCATGATGTTTCCTTTCAAGCTGTGCGTAGCCAGGAAACTCGCTTCGATCTAGCTCATGAAAGGTTGAACACCAAAATGAATCTGGACACCTCCTGGCCAGAATATGGGGTGAGGAGGGGGAAGAGTGAAATCCCGGGTAGATTGAAAGATGTTGACAAGAGAATTGGCCTGCAAGCTCGACTTCGTTCTTTCAGGTGTCCTCAAAATAGCTCCCTAATTGGTAAGTTCCTTCACTAACGTCATCAGGGTACTGTACGTCGCACAATCCTCACAGAAACAGCTGGAAACATATATGTCGCTTTATGACTATCCGGCACTATCCGATCCATGGTTCATGCATTTGGCCGCATTGGACCAGGCACCATTCGAGAAAAAGTAATTGCAGGCGGTGTTTCCATCGGGAAAGTTGATGGATCGGCCACCTTGTCATTTAGACACCAGCAGCATGCACGCTGGCAAGTCTCTTAACCGGAGATGTGGGGTTTTGTGCCCTTATCTCTGGCGATGGATCGTTTTAACTTGCAAGCTTGTGTACTGGTAAGCTTCTGTAAGGGCCGTTGGTGTTATTTATACAACCCACTCCTGCACAAAAATGTAACGCAATGCTATTCATTAGCGTGATGTGAGATAGTCTACCTCCCAAACTAGGCAGGTTAATAGATAGCTGTGCTCGCAAGGCCCCTCCATAGATCCACAGTATGATCGTCAATGCAGGTCGTTAGGGTTTCTCTTGGTTCTATCCCGCAAATTCTAAGCGGCTTATGCAGAGGAAAACCCTGCTGCCAGGATCCCTGCTTAGATACGGCAATGCAACTCTACTGCTGCTTAAGGCAGCTCACAACGCATGCTAGGCATAGTCGTGCGGCACCCCCGCTGCACTGGGGCTCACGTAATAAATTCCTTCAAAGGACCTTACGAAATGCTATATTGGCAATTGCAAGAGGAAAGCTCGTATTCACTTGAAAGCTTGGAGGGGATATAGTGTCATCTCCCGAGGCGCAAAACTAGGATCACCCCACTCCATGTAATTACCTAGTTGGTCATCCCTGTAGTCTAATAGCTCAAGATTGGCCCAGGCCTGTATAACTCTGCCCTCTAGACCTGGTAATCCACCGGAGAAGGCTCAAGTATGTTTCCACTCAAACCGGAACCAAATAACTTCCTTTGAAAGGCGATCAGTACATTAGAGGAGGGTTACAATACATATGATGGTTTCTCATCAAGAACGAATGGCGGCGTGGTACCAGACTTTAGCCTCTTCTCCACTGCACTACTTAACGACGAGGAATGGAAGACTCAATATTGCTGGTGAACTTGGCACTTATAATGGATTTGCTTGTGCACGGAGTTGTTCTCCAAGGCTATTATGCTAATGGCCAAGCATTGATAGTGAACATTCATTGCATGAGGAACTGATTGTTCAATCCAATGCCAGCACCATTGTGGCACCCTTGTACCGCTTGTTACTTAAGTGGTTGGTTGCTACTGGGGTGGTTCCGAGCCTCCTTCCCCAGAGTGTGGAACTATGAGGCCACCCATAACGTCTTGCGAGCCTCAAGCTTTCTAGAGTGTTGCCCAATTGAGCTTAGACGTATCGAAAGCCGCATCCAACGCTACATCTCTTTCCTTGAGGATAGACCAAAGCCTAGTAGCAAGGCCAGAGTCAACACTCACATCTTCACGCTTGTCGAGACTTGCCTCTCGCTCCTTGAGGATAGACCAAAGTCTAGTAGCAAGGCCCGCATCGACGCTAACTTCCTCACGCTTCAAAACTTCGGCCTCCCTTTCTTTAAGAATTGACCAAAGTCTGGTGGCAAGGCCGGCATCCACGCTTGCTTCTTCGGGATTCGCGTCTCGTTCCTTCAGAATCGACCAGAGTCTCGTAGCGAGGCCTGCATCAACGCTCTCCTCACGCTTGAGGATGGACCACAACCTAGTGGCAAGACCCGCATCAACACTCTCCTCTCGCTTGAGAATCGACCAAAGCCTAGTGGCAAGACCCGCATCCACGCTCGCTTCCTCGGGATCGGCATCTCGTTCCTTTAGAATCGACCAAAATCTCGTAGAGAGACCAGCATCGACGCTTTCCTCGCGCTTCAAGATTGACCAAAGCCTGGTAGCAAGGCCGGCATCGACGCTCGCTTCCTCACGTAGTCCGAGGTTGGCGGTCTTCATATTGATCAGATGAGTCAGTAGATGATTTTCATATCCCAAAATGTCAATAGAATACTCACTGCGGCAACGGGCGCACTTGAGACGGTGGCCGCTGCAAGAAAGACTAGAGCAGCAGAGTAGAGCTTCATGGTGAAGGCGTAACGATACTCAGGATCTGAAGAAATCTAGTGGTCTGAGGAATTGGGGAGGCGTGAAGGAGGCCCTCAGGCGAGGAACCCTCTTATATATCTACCAACGATATAATGTAAATCAGAACAAAGTCGTCATACTTTCAAAGGGGGGCCTGGTTATGCTACTAGTTTGAGCATCTACAAAGTAGAAGAGGCGTAGCATCCGAACCGTCAACAGATGACTTGCATCGGATGCTGAGAGGTCATTATTTCCTTCCATACTCTGATATTGAAAGCAGAATGTCAAGGGGGTTAGGGCTCATCCCCTCCACAACGAATAATTCGCCATGATTGGTCGTCTCCATTCATCCCATGGTGTAAGGGATCCATGACAGTGTTCAATTCTCGGTCTCAAGGTTACAATCGGCTGCATTAGGCCATACGGGAAAAGTATTAGTTTACTGGACTGAAGTTTAGAAATACAACCTCTGTCTTGTTTCTCCATGTACGGGCATAAGAAGATCTGTCTACGAGTGGGATTGGAAGGATTCGGTGAAAGTTAACAAATTACTGCAGTTCGTTGTAGATAAGAGCGAGGTAGCATTGCATGCAGCATGCTTACTTGGGTACACAGAGAACAGGCCCACGTGATTTCTTGCCCTTTGTTTGCTTGAAGCTTGTGTCAATCAACTTCCTATCATTCTCCGGAGCACGACATGTCTCTCATTGAGTAGGACCGAGACCTTTTGAGAACCCTCTTCGTCCCCTTCGTGAATTTCAATCCCATCTTGAATCCACTGAGCACAGCAATTCAGAGGCTCTACTTCAATTACCCAACATCAGCGACGTCGTGCACAAACTATCATAATGGCATTTAATTATTACAGAGCCTCTTACGACAATCTTTCAGCAGAAGAAGAACAGCTTGTGGTTGAAAAGGATGACTACACCACTAGGCTTCCAGTACAGGCTAAAAAACACTCTTCGCTGGTCTCCTGGCTACTGTGGCTTGCACTTGTCGTCTCAATAGCAGCAAATCTGTACTTATTGATTAAATCGCAAACGCGAGAGACTGTTGCTCATCAAATGTTTTGTAAGCATTGACTGGAAGAGTGGCCTTCGCCTGTTGTTTCGCTGACATTGGGAATATCAGCCCCTGCGATCCCTGCAATTTCATACGAAGACGTGGTGACGACCAGCGGATTTGGACACAATAAATCTCCATATATGGGGAAGCCTACCCCAGAGAAGGATGAACTATGGCGTGATCTTTACAACTGTAAATTTGACTCGATTACTCACCCGTCAAGGTCGACCTCAAACAGCATACTAACTTCCTCACAGTTGGTGTCAGCAGAATTCCCATTGAAGACGCTGCAAGACTGCCTAACAGAACGGTCCCAATTGGAAATGATCCTGGATACTATGCAGTAACCTTGGATGTATTCCATGAGCTGCACTGTCTGGTACGTAAATAAATGTTCAAGTGAAACAATGGTACTGGATATCGAGTATATCACACTCACACTCTCATAGAATGCCGTTCGACGACGTCTGTGGTGGGACGGCATCCCAGACCCTGAGGAACCCTTGATGGACATGCCACATCTTGATCACTGCATTGACATGATTCGTCAGAATATCATGTGCTCGTCAGATATCACTCCGCTCCCATGGGTCTGGGATAGAACTCAGAAGAAGGCTCTGGCGGTAGGGAAGGTGATTCGTACTTGTCGCAATTTTGAAATGATCAGGCAATGGGGGATTGACAACAAGGTTCGGGAGTTCAATACTTCCATTTATGTAGAAGATCCGTTGGGGAATATGGAGATTAATTGAGCACTTCTTAGATATTAGACTCGCAGCGCTAAGGCATTGAGTGCTGGTATAATATCCGATTACAGACAAGTATTTCAAGGCATCATTGTCATCAATGGAATGACTCTTCTCAGTGAGGTTGAGGACTGGGCTTGGATTGGCTGGGCGAACCGAAACTTGGTCCACTCTCACGTGATATATCACCGAGATTTACCCGCGGCGCAGCCCTTGACGTCCATCATCAGACAAACCTCACTTTGCTCCTCACACAAATATTGTCCTGCTCATGAATGCGATTCGACACGAGTGGGTCCGCTATCATGTCGTCCTACCGGTCGCGCGGTGGCCATCATCAGCAGCCTTACCGGCCACAACAATCTCATCAACGTGACGATTTCTACGACGATCGATCCAGGTCTCAATCGCCGGACCGCAGATACAGTTCCCCTCATTCCAGACAAAGTCCTGCGCATGGTAATCCATAGTTCAGAAAGAGGTGCTGTACAAGTTAGCATGTACTGATGTCATCTCCAAAGATATTTCTGGTCCTCGCAATGGTCCTTCTCGCAAAGAATTTCACATCCGCGGCCGCGCCTCAAGTCCTGATCGAAATCTCGACCACAGCCACGAGAGACACGAATATGGATATGACAATTACAGAGACCGCCGGGGATCTCCTCCACCCCACCGGGGTCGGCATTACTATGATCGAGATGATCCACGGCCTCATCGGGACGACCGCAGCCGCAGCCGCAGCCGCAGCCGGAATCGCAGTCGAAGCCGGAGCTGGAGCCGTGGTCGGGGCCGTTCGCCTTCAGAAGAGAGACCTCCAAGTCGAGGCATTCCTAGTAAAGAGGTCATGATGGAGGGCCTGGCTTCACACTTGACTGAGAACGATGTTCGATTAATCCTGTCTGATATTTCCTGACAAGCACTACTGCTGGTTTATTCGGTGCTTGTTAAATTTGTGACAAATGGCTAAGAATTTGGGCTTGTTGGACAGATCGCCTCCGAATTAAAGCAACACTATCGTGTTGCAGAACTGGATGATATCCGTATCATTCGAGACCGACAATCCAGTAAGCTCTCAGGAATATTAGCTGGAGGACATCTCTCTAAATACATGTGCAGAACGATCGAGAGGGTTCGGTTTCCTTCGTTTTCCGACCCTACAAGATGCCGAGCAATTTATGGACAAGAACCATCCTATGATTTATCTCTACGGTGATAATATGAGGTCAAATGAGGATGCTTCCAGAGTGCGTATATCTTTTGGTCGCGAGCGAAAAGACGCCGGTCGAAGCGACGACGCAGATTGGATCTGTCCCTCAGTGAGTCCGGTATTTCCCTGTCGTATATTCATGGCTAACTAACTCCTCAGTGCCGAATCAATAATTTTGCTACCCGAAATCGTTGTTTCAGATGTCAAACACCCAAACCTGGTATTTCGAGAATGCATTTCGAAGAGATTTTCTTGATACTGATATTTTCTAGAATTTGACTTGGAAGTCGTGGAGAAAGCTGTAAATGTGGGAGACAACGATGCCGCGCTAGACAATACACCGTCACAGTTTCTTCTGCTTCGGGGGCTCGAGTCTTCTGTCAGCGAGGAATTATTCGCCAAAGGCGTTGCAAAATTGAACCAACCGAATGCAGCTTCAGCCCAAGCGGACCAGACCCCTGCCAAGAAAGGGGCAAAAGTAGCTTCTACAACAGGTGATGCAAAACTAGGTGCTAAGGAGGGCACACTGCGAAGAGTATTACTGGTTCGAGATCGACAAACCAACGACAGTTGGCGATATGGTTTCGCAGAATATGCCTCCATTGAAGATGCGCAAGCGGCATTGATCAGGTACAACTCCTTCGAGCGCTTCACCATTGCCTCGAAGCAGGTTTTGGTCAGCTACATTCATGCTGGTGTCTTCGTACCAGTTCTCAATCCGACTCCAGGGGCCGAACGCTTTAGCTTCAGTCCAGCCGGTAATTCATCGATGAGACTCGCGTACTGGGATGAAGACGCATATGTTGCCGAGTTGCCAATAAACATGTCCACGTCAAAGCCATCAGACCCGAGGTCTGCGGATGGTTCCGGTACCAAAACTGGTAAAGATCCGGAGAAAGGCAAGAAACGAAAAGCCCAGACGGAACCTGATGCTGCAGGAACGAAGAAACCTGCAGCATCTCATCTACAGTTCTGGAGTAATCGACATGCCGAGCTGCATGGAATTGGGCAAAAGGCCACAAAAGACACCGATACCAATTCGGACACAAGTTCTACACGCCCGCCTCCATCTTTCGCAGATCCTGAGAAACATTGCTGTTACTTGTGCATGCGACAATTCCCCACTGCTGCAGAGGTCAACAGACATGAGCGTTTGAGCGACCTTCACCGTCAAAATCTGCAGGACGAAGCAAAGGTTGCTAGAGCGAATTACAAACTAGCAAAACATAACCTGAAACAACAAACCGCTCCTACAGGTCCACAGTACCGCGACCGCGCGAAAGAGAGACGGAAGATATACGGCGTGGTCAACAAGAAGGGTGAGCAGGTCGGAGGAAACAATGCTGGGAAGTCTTCCAAAGCTTCCTCAGATGATGAATCCCAACCACCAGTCCAGTCCAAAGGCGCATCTTTACTCAGCAAAATGGGCTATACCGCTGGCCAGGGGCTGGGAGCTTCAGGAGAGGGCATGAAGGCGCCCATCAGCCAAGATGTGTATGTCGCAGGCGTTGGTCTTGGGGCGGAAGGCGGGAAGTTGGGTGACGCTGTGGCTGAAGCAGAGAGGAATACAAAGGGAGAGTACTCTGCATTCCTTGATCGCACAAGAGAGGGTGCAAGAGAGCGGTATTCAAGGCTGGGATGATCCGGGACATTAACCATTTGCCCAATTTACCTCTTGATATCTGCCTGTTATTCATGGTGATTAAGCTGCCCTGGGAGAAGCAAACTCCGCGTGGAGGTTCCACACTGGCAAATATTTACCACTTGCCAACTTCAAAAGCCTGTAGAACCAATAGCTGACACGGACTTACTTCGCAATAGAATCATGTCCTGGGACCAATTTCAGCTCGGCTTTTCTGTTCATGCTTTCATTATTTTGTTTAGCAACGTTTGACTTGATAGCGGCTTGCTGCGTTCCCACAATTAAAGGGCCCTAATTAGTAAGCACTCACTCCAGTAGATTTGATCCCGACTTACCATTCCTCGACTGCATACTCTAGTGCGTCTGCTGCTAGTCTAGAGCCCCCTTTCCCGGTTTGAATAGCTTCGCCACCCCACCCCCCTCCCCCCGGGGAAGCAGCTATAAATTTCGTTGTAGGAGCTTCCGGAGAAAAGTGCATCCATGTAGCCGAGCGATACGCCATTCCAGGTTCAACTGAGATCAAAACCGCCCCCTCAGGGGCGATCATCCAGCGATTGCACGACTGCTTCTGAACCGCCTTCCGCCTCTGCAGCCTTGCTCTTTGCATGGCCCGCAGAGTCATCTTCCGAGGGTGGCATCAGCCTAAAGGCACCATTAAGCACAACCTTCTCCCATCGAGACACCACATCCTCAATCGCTGGCGGCAAAGGATCTCCCGGCTCCAGCTTCGCCACCTTCTCGTCATCCAATACCTTCATCAGCTCGGAGATCTTGAGTCCTGCCTTCGCCCGTGCGTATAGCGAGGTTAGGGAGGCTAGTAATTCATCGCTTGGTCGAGCTGAATGTTGTGGTGCTTCCGTTGCTATTGTTGTGGAGAGATTGGATGAAATCACTGATGCAGCTGAAACTCCTAATGAGTGAGAAGGCCGCCGGCCTCTTTTGGTGGCAGGAGGACCTGAACCAGATGCGCCGGCCTTCTTCAGCGCAGTGAGCGCCCCTTCAAGCACGCCGAGCACTGTGCCAATGCGCAGTCCCAGCTCGACACCGAACGGATAGCCTTCATCGAAGCCACGCTGCATAACTTGCGCTTTCCCAATTGCGAGGCCTTCGCGGTACCCAGATGTCATATGCTGGCGGCGTAAGGTCGGAAGGTCTGAGAGAATTGGATCTGGTCGCCTTTGAGGGAGACTTTCACGGTTTGGGTTGGTTTCTTGGTCAGTGACAGTGTTGTCGTCGTGGTCGCCATTGTGGGGGAGCTGGTGGTCAGATGATGTGTCCCATATATCGTCGTCGGCGCCAGGGGATTGGTCTGGAGTTGTTACAGTGGTGGATGGCGATGATGGTGCGTTGTGTTCGGACGATCTGCTTGGAGAGTGAGAGTGTGTGTGTTCAAGAGCCGCCATTCTGATAACCGAGTGCGCACTGCTTCTTCGTTTGGTAGGTTGCGTAGTTAGATATGATTTCAGACGCCTTCCAAGGTCCGAGTTTTGGTGATGAGACAGCTCATGCAAGTCCAACGTTAAGTTCCAATTGCTCTTTTGATGATCGGTGACAGTCTATTCACCACAAATTATACCACTGGGCCTTCTAGTGGAGAACGAGTTTACCGATGGTAGCGCCTACCGTTCGTCTTGAATCCCTGCCCTAGAATTTCTGATGGGCTTCTTGAATATGGAGTCCCCGATACTGTTATGGATGAGATCTTACGACTGGAAATGATTCGTGATCTTGAATCGCCTTGTCGATGGGAATGTGTGTGGCTGCTCTGGAAGCCTACATAATCTTTCACTTGATTTGAAATGAAA
>Ga0105239_10003881_pt1 | contig 18138 bp, 12 predicted proteins | sample KBSC44metaG_FD_92761 | JGI IMG/M metagenome (GOLD analysis project Ga0105239, IMG submission 92761) | Corn rhizosphere microbial communities from Kellogg Biological Station, Michigan, USA - KBS C4-4 metaG | ecosystem: Host-associated > Plants > Roots > Rhizosphere > Soil | place: Michigan, USA...
AAAAGATGCGTTCACTACAATTGTTTAAATTATTTTATCACCAAAGGCTGCACTCCTGCAGCCTTAATTTTTTCTATGATTTAGATATCCCTGCGCAAAAAAATCATGCCTTACTTTAAAAGCAAGGCATGATGATTTTTATTCAGACTAAATGATTCTATTATTTTTGAACAATTAGTTTTTTCCGCTCACTTCTTACTCCATCAAATACTTCAACAAAATAAATTCCGGCATTCAAATCAGCAATATTAATATTTACCTGGTGTGTATTTGAGCCATACCTGATAGATTTCCTAAGCAAGCCAGCAACATCGTATATCTTAATCTGTACGATATCTTTTTGCCTGAATATCGTTTTGTTATTGATTAAGTCTTCTTTACTTTGAATACTATTGAAATCAATACTCCTGGTATTATTTTTTGTAACACTTATTTCTTCCTCTTCAATAGATTGTTGCCCTTTTGCTGAAGCAGGTGAAAGTGCTGATACAGCAACCTGATTAACAGCAGGATTTGGAGCCATTACAAAAGCCCCCATACCGCAGGTATTTGTAAAGTAATAAGGCAGCGTTTTTAACTGGGAGCCACATCCATTTGTTACTCCAACCTGGAAATAATGCTGAACGCCACATTGGCCTGCAGTAACAACATCACTTGAGGTTGAGGTAGTTGTTTTCTTTAACACGCCATCAATATACCAATAATAAGGAGCAGGTGCATCAGTTACAACATTTGCAGTAATTCCGTAATACGGGTAAGGCACCAGTTGAATTCCCGTTAAGCTTACACTTGACGGACCACCAACATGAACGCTTTTTACCGGAGTTAAAACGCAACCAGTTCCCGGAACATTCAAAGCCGCATATATAAGCGTATTGAAACTAGGCCCGGTTAAATAAGAGACGGTAGTTGGATTGCTTGTAGTGGTATTAAATCCTAGCGTTGGTGTGGAATAAGGCTGTTGCCCAAACCATTTAACAGTGGTACCGCCCGGAAGATTATTAATACTGTATTGAGCACTTGTACATATAGGATTTATGCCTGTTATTGTATACGTATTGTTTGTAGGTATAGCTGTACCAACTCCTACAGCAAACCAGGCATTAGTAACTTGTGTTACTTCAGGAGAACATGCGCCAAATATATCAATGGCAGCATTTATCAATGCAGTTCTTGCAGCGGCATAATCAGTATTTGCACCAAAATAATTTTGTTCTGCCCGCCATACAATACTTGCAGCCGAAGTTATCCCTATACCAGTAACATTATAAGCAGTTCCTAAACTATTCGTTCCACTTCCTCCTTGACAAAGAAGATAAAACCAATGGCTTAGCACTGTTGAATTTGTATGTGGTTCGTTATTGTAATCCCAGTATGAATCGTGATAAGTATCTGGATATCCATTATGAGCAGTTCCGGTTGGATCTCCTCCAGTTTTTGGATTTATTAAAGAACGTAGGCACGGCTTGCCATTTTTCATTATCTCTTCACCAATCAACCAATTCTGTTTGCCGGAAGTTCCCCAATTTTCAACCACTGCTGCCCATATATCACTAATTCCTTCATTTAAGGCTAATGCTTCCGGATGGGCACCATCAGCATTTCTCAAAATCCCTCCTGCAGCAAATAAAGCAGCTTGTGCTCCTTCCGTAAATCCATGAGCAAATTCATGTGAGCATGCATCAAAACTTACAAGCGGATTACACTGAACATATCCATCACCTAAGTAAACCTGATGAGCGCCTCCATCCCAGCCAGCATTATCTACTCCTGAATGATACTGCGGAACCCCATTTAATATTAGATAAGGCTGATTATAATGTATAAAACTTATTAATGCCGCACCTGTATTATCATAGCTATTGCGGCTTCTTATTGTATTCCAGTAATCATATATTTTTTCGGTAGCCCAATGCGCATCTATAGCTGCATCATCTTGATTGACATTATTTAGTGTAGTCCATGCATTAGTAGCGTCTGTAAAATCAACGTGTGCTGTATTTTGCAATCTTTGTGAGTTAAAAGATTGTATGGAAGTATTTGTAGCACCTCTAACTTCTTGTAACCTGTAACTGGTTACTCCTCCGGTTACGAATTGGTCTGTAACCATAGCCTGTGTTCCACTATACCTCGTTTTCCCTGTAGTACTTACATTTCCATCGAATAACAGGTTTTGTTTTGCTATTATATTACCATTAATTGCATCTACAAATACATAATCACTACTTAATGGCAAGTATCCTGCAATTAAAAACTTATAGGCAAGCCTGTAAGTTTTTGTTTGAAGATAATCGTAACATATTACGATTTCGCTTTTGGGATAATAGGATGCATTTCTATCTTTCCTAATTTCTTTTACTAAAGTCTCCTCTTCCGGCACTTGCCATCTATAAGTAGCAGCATTGATATATTTTAATGCTGATTGAAGAGCTTCAGCTTCATTAATCTTCGGTACAAGTACAGGTTTCCCCACTCTTGCGAACTCTCCGTTAATAGTTACTATAAGACCTTTTTGCAAGTGAGTAGAATAAGTAGCATTTTCTATTTTTATTCCATTATAATATTGTTGATAAAATTTATGAGTAAATCCTAATGAATCATTAAATATTGAAACAATAGCAAGGCTATCGCCTGATGAAGTACTGAGTGCAGCTTTCAATAGTTCTTTCTCATTGGCAGCAGAATGAGGACTAATTGAAATATCGTACCGGCGAAATTTTACTGTTCCATTACCCGCCATTTCATTCGATAAAAATTTTTCTTCTTGCGCATACAGGTTTAAAATTGGCAAGGCGACAAGAGTAAAAATTAAAAAGAGATGTAGAGATGTTTTCATGTAAATTGGTTTAGGATTTAAGGTAACATAACTTTTCAAGGCAAAAAGAGTAGAATTACTTAACCTGAAAAAATTATTTCAAACTTCAGACTGCCTGTATATCATAAAATAAAAATGCCTCTTTGCAAACATTTGCAAAGAGGCATTTTCTATTAATGATCAAAATAAAATTAAAAGTTCGGGCCACCAGTATCCCACCACAAACGGGTAGCGATATCATCTTTAGCGCCTGTTCCCATTTTTGTTACAGCATCAGCGACAGCGGCAGTATTACCGGTTCTTTCAGCATTCACAAAAGGCATTCTTTTAATCCACTGGTCTGCAGGAATAACACCCCAATCACCATTACTGTCATTTTTAGCAACATGTGGTATTTTAGGATAACCTGTTCTTCTGAAATCAACCCAGGCTTCCAGCGTCTGTGTAAATGCAGCCAAGTATTTCTGTGTAAGAATCTTTTCCAGTTTCAACTCGTTATTGTCCGCATCGTTCCATGCTACGGTAATAGTAGAAACCGCTGTGAAATTATTACGGCCATCAACAGGATCAACGTAATTGGTCGGCTTGCTGGTAGCATCTGCAATATAAGCATCTACCCCGCCAGCGCCCCAATCTGCAAAAGACAATCTTATACCATTTTCATAATTAGTTTTTGGGTCACCCGCTCCGGCCCAACCTCTTAGCCCTGCTTCGGCTTTAAGAAATGCAACTTCGGCAGCAGTGAAATCCCTTCTGGTAGTAACGCTATTAAAGTCATTAGAAACCTTGGATAAAGGAAGATGGTCAGCTTTTGCCTTAATGTAAGATCCATTGCGAATCCCTTTATAAGGAATAGATGGGTGATCGGCAGCCATACTTGCATCCGCTACAGGTGCAAAATATTTAGATATCCTGCCATCCTTTAATCCAACCATAAAAGATTCTATCACAGCGCCCATGCGGGTATCATCCCATTGGTAACAAATCTGCGCAACCGGCATAATATTTCCCAATAAGCTATTAGTAAAATTGTCACCGTTGGTCTCAATTAATCCTGCCGGATCACTCAGGGCTTTTTCACCTTCGGCTTTAGCCGTTACTTTGTCAATTTTTGACAGGCGCATGGCTAATCTTAATCTTAAAGAATTCACCAATTTCTGCCATTTAGGTATGCTTCCACCATAAGCCGTGGGGTCAAATTTGGTAAAACCTGCATAGTTGGGATTAGCCGCAAAATCCGCCTGAATGGAATCCAATTGCTTAAAGAAAAGTGAATACAGGTCAGACTCTTTATCGTAAAGAATAGAATTTTCGCTGCTACCATAATTAGAATAAATTACGGGACCGTGAATTGCTGCTAATTTGGAGACGCCAATTACACGTATCAGTTTTGCCCAGGTAGCAAACAGAGGTAAATTATTGGTTTGTGCCAATTCAATTACCTGTTTTGAAGGAGACATGACACTACCATAAATTCTATCCCAGTAAGTGTTCCAGCGAATATAATAAGTGGTATTGTTTACATTACCCACAAAATCTGTTGGAGTGTTCATGAATCCCATCCAGGAATCATAGCATAGATCCTCTTCAATCTGATGTCCGTTTAAGTTAAATATCAAATTTGAAAATGGCGAACCTACCAGGTTGAAATCCTGTTTCAGGCTTTCATCCGAAATCTGATTGGGATCTTTGTTCGTTTCCACAAAATTCTTTGTGCACGAGCTGAATATCATCAAGCATAACAGCGCAACAATTATTTGCTTCATCTTAAATTATTTTAATTGTTTAAAAAGTAAATTTCACATTTATCCCATATGACCTTGTAGGAGGCAGACCGAAAATATCATTCGACTGAACATTGTTGGCAGTACTGATGGATTGTTCCGGATCAAATGGTGCTTTTTTATAGAAGAAAAACAGGTTTCTCCCCACTAAAGAAATAGAAGCATTCTTGATAACTGGATTGGCATTTTTAGGCCTGAAGTTGTAACCTATTACCAACTGCCCCATTCTTATATTTGTTCTTTTAAAGATATACGGCTCCATGATTTTATTTCTGTCACCAACAGCAGAATAATAAGTATATGGGTCGATAGTTGTTACACCCTTATCTCCTTTAATAGCATTGATGGTTACGTAACCCTGATCTCTTGCTGCTGCAGTTCTTTCGCTTACACCATAAGAATCGAGAAAACCTTCTGTTTTGGAGAATGCCACACCACCGAATTTGCCATTGATTAATGCACTGGCAAACCAATTCTTATAGGTAACATTGTTGTTCCATCCCAACAAGTAGTCTGGATTAACATTACCAACTAAAGTTTGGGTTGGTGCTTTCTGGGGAACAGAATTGGCATCCAGCATTATCTGACCAGCGTCATTTCTTAGAAAATGATAAATGTACACGTCGTTGAAAGAACCACCTGCTTTAATGATAGAAGCAAAACCTTCATTATCACCACCCACCTGGTAGTCAGGATTGGATGCGATCAATTCAACAATTTTATTTTTATTCTGAGAAGCGTTTATTGATGTTCTCCAGCTAAAATTCTTTGTGCGGATGGGATCTGCAGTAAGCGTTAGTTCAAATCCATGATTGGTGATCCTTCCGGCATTAATATATTGGCTCACGTAGCCCGAACCGGAAGGAGCCGGCAAGGTAATAAACTGGTTAGTGCTGATATCGTTATAGTAAGTAAAGTCAAATCCAAGTCTTCCATCAAGAAAACGCATTTCAGTACCAAACTCATTACTTTTGATTTTTTCCGGTTTTAAGTCTGGGAAAGGTTTATAGGAAGGTCTGCCAATACCACCGGCGGCATTGTTGATAACATTATCCGGATGTACCACATTGAATGGTACTTCATTGGCTGTTTGAGAAATTGAGCCGCGTATTTTTAAATAGGAAATAGCTGTTGGCAGTTTCACCATATCGCTAATAACGGCAGACAAGCCTACAGAAGGATACAAGTAAGATTGGTTGCCGGTGTTTGCCAGCGTAGAGGCCCAATCGTTACGTCCGGCTACATCTAAAAATAAGAAGTTTTTATATCCTAATTGTACATCTGCAAAAGCTCCTTGCTTAATGATAGTATAACCGGTTTGATTGAAGATCACTGTAGGAGGCATATTAGCGAAAGTAAATACGTTAGGATATAACATAGCTGTAGTACCATTGCCGAAAGTCAGGCCATCGTTAAAGTGATTTTTCTGATAGCTTACCCCGCCTAATGCTGTCAGGCTCAGGTTTCCGAATGTATTGTTATAAGTTAAAATACCATCACTATACAAAGACTGGTCAACATACCTTGAATAAGACCAGCTACCTGTTGTACTTACTGTTACCGAATTACCTCCGGCCGCATAACGGCTATCCCTTGTTACGTTATTGTAATCAATATTACCTCTTGCTTCAAATCTGAGGTGCGGCATAATGTCCCAGGAGGCCTTCACGCTGGCAATTACACGGCTGGACTTTTGCAGTTTAGGATCATTGTTAAGCTCCCAAAACGGGTTGTTTTGCTTTTCTTCAGTAGAGTACCAGTTCATTTTGTACAAGTTCCGGGAACTATCGAATACCTGGTAATTCTGTTTAAAAGAATTAAAGTCCCTGTCTCTTGCAAACAGGTATAAACCGGTAAGTGGATTATTATAATAACCAGCTCCAGGGCGGTTGTTAGATATTTCTGAAGCAAAAATTACATTTGAACTTAACGTAAGCTTATCACTTAACAACTTAGTGCTTTGGCTGAACGAAAAGTTGTTCTTACTGTATTTATTGGTTGGCATTACACCTGTTGCAGAAATATTTGAGTAAGAAAAATAAGCCGTTGTTTTGTCGTTTCCACCCTGTACTGATACAGAGTTTGTGATAGTCGCACCAGTTCGGAAGAAATCTTTGATATATCCTTTTTGATAACTATTGGATTGTATGTTTGTAATAGGAGATTTAGTAATATTAATCAGCTCATCTGGTTGTATAACTGTTAAATCCGGAGCCGTCCAGCTGTAGTCACCACCTACAGTACCATACCTGTACTGAAATTGAGGAAGGTCTTTTACTTGCTCCAAAACAGTACTGTGATTTATATCTACAGATGTTTTACCGGCTTTACCTTTTTTGGTTGTGATCAAAATAACACCATTGGCACCCTGGCTACCATAAAGAATAGCCGCATTGGCGCCTCTTAAAATACTGATGGTTTCAATATCTGCGGGGTTGATTGCAGAAAGACCGTCTCCCCCGTCTGTTCCGCCGTAGGTATCTGGTTGACTCCCCTTATTATTGATCATTGGAATACCATCGATTACATAAAGTGCCTCACTAAGTCCGGTAAGAGATTTATTACCTCTCAATACCGCTTTTGTAGAACCACCCGCACCAGAGTTGCTTACCTTAATATCAAGGCCAGCAGCCTTACCGTTAAGGGCATCTACAAAATTAATATTAGCAGCCTTCCTCAATTCTTCACCGCCTACCTGCTGCGTTGCATAAGTTAAAGCTTTTCTCTCACGTTTAACACCCAAAGCCGTCACAACAATTTCGCTAAGGATTTCAGAACTACTGGCCATTTTCACAGAAACATTGTTATCAGTTTCTGCAACAGTAATTTCCTTTTTTGCAAAACCAACTGAAGAAATCTCCAAAACAATATTTCCTGCCGGTACAGACAAGGTAAATTTTCCATCTGCATCCGTAACCGTTTGAGCCTTCCCCGCCTTGACTTTTACAGTGGCGCCGGGCACGCCATTGTTGGCTGAATCAATTACAAGCCCACTCAGCTGGCGATTTTGGGCCAACAAAGCATTAGCTATTAACATAAATAGCAGCAGCATCTTAAATTTAGACATAAGTATCAATTTAGTTTTAGTAAATAAAAGCTTAACTAGATCCATTAGTAAAACAGAAACTATTAAGCACTTGACTATTAGCCTGTATAAATTGCTAAGCAGCAAATTTGATGTGACCTAATATCGCTTAGGCAAAAGGTTTAATAAAAATTTGCCTTCATTTTCTGTAATAGCGGCGTTGTTTTTACCTGTTACTTTTACAGATACAGACATTAGCGAATTACCGGTTTTTGAGTCTTTGACAGTCCCGGATAACTGCCGTGGTTGCGTCCATGCCACAGAGTTGAGCAGCAAGACGATAAGCAGAAGTCTCAGCCTTTTCATTGTTATGTGTTTTGTTTAATAATAAGCAGCAAAAAAATTTTATATGTAAACTTTATCGTTTATTTCTGTTTTCAGAATATTGAGTCATAACAATAATTTCCACTAAAATTTCAGAAAAACATAACCACTTAGTTTATTTTAACAGTTTGCTTCCGCTTTAAATACTATTAAAAAGGTATCCCTTCAACAATTATTACTAACAACTGAATTATATAAAAAGCACTTTCACACTTATGTTTTTGACAAGCCAATGGCGCAAAATAGAAGACGGGGTATGTTTACTGATTATTTATTTATCTATTATTATAGTTTTGGTTAATCACTTTTTTTATTACCTGATGAAATTATAAAATATTTTTTAATTAAATCAAAGGTTTCTAAAAAAAATTATTAATAATTTAGTATTTCATTGTCTCTTTCTTAATCTGATTAACTAACTGTTCTGATATGGAGTATTCTTTTTTCAATAAAAACACCACGCTTTCAGGTATCGCCTTTAAAGAACATAATAGAAAGAAAAAAATTATACAGCATTTAAGCAATGCGGGGGAAGCAACCATTCCGGAACTCTCAGAATTGTTGAATATCAGCGTGCCCAAAGCCACGGAACTTATTACAGGATTGCAGTCAGAAGGGCTTGTAAATGATGCTGGTCGCAAAGCAGATGGTATTGGCAGAAAAGCAACGGTTTACAGTCTCAATAAAGAAAGTTGTTATTTTCTTGGAGTCGAGATAAAAAAATATAAAGTGAATATCGCTTTAATGGGTTTTGATAAAACCATTATCGACTCTTCGCTTAACATTCCTTTCCCTTTTTCAGGCAACCGCGCGTCTCTTGATGCAATTATTACAGACATTCATGATTTTTTAGAGAGATTATCAATCCCTAAAGAAAAAATTCTTGGTGTGGGCCTGAGTATTGCCGGGCGCATTAATGTTAAGACGGGGCACGTACTTACCATCTATCACTTTGCAAATGTTCCATTTAATATCAAAAACATTCTGCAGGAAGCGCTCGATCTTCCGGTATATATAGACAATGACAGCCGTACCATTGCTTATGGTGAATACTATTTCAGTAATGTAATGCTGCCTAAAACAACGCTCATCTTAAATATAGATTACGGCTCTGCCCTGGGTATTTTTATCGATGGAAAACCTATTTACGGGGCGTCTGGATATGCCGGTGAACTTGGTCATATCCCCATTTTTAATAATGAAAAGATTTGTTTTTGTGGGAAGAAGGGATGTATGGAAACGGAGGCATCGGGCGTAGCACTTATTGATTACATTAAGTCTAAAATGGAGGAAGGCAGCAGCAGCAGGTTGCAGAATGTTCTTACCGACAAAGGTTATATTGAACTTGAAGATGTAGTTGAAGCAGTACACCTTGGCGATAATCTGGCAATAGAAGCCGTTTCTGCTATTGGTTATAAATTTGGCAAAGGGCTATCTGTGGCCATTAACCTTTTCAATCCCGACCTGATTATTTTGGGAGGTATCCTTTCAGGTGCTGGAACGGCACTGCTACTCCCTATTCAGTCATCTATATATCAATATTCACTTGGGTTAGTAAGTAATGATACACGCGTGATTTTATCCAAGGCAAACGAGCAGGCGGGGATACAAGGATGTTGCCTGCTTGTTAGAGATAAAGTATTGGGACTTGTATAGGCAATCGCGATTAAAGTTCCTTCGATCTATTCATCCCCCAAAGAAGCTCAAAATGATCGTAACCATTTTGAGCTTTTTTAGATATAAAAATAATCTGCCTAATCGGCATGGTTTCTATAATATTTTATCCTCAAATTTCTTATTAGCAAAGAAATAAGGAATACCAAGAGATATGATGATGCCGATTATTACAATCATACCGGTAAGTAATTCCCTGAACTGAACTGTAAGCTCATGTATCGGGGAGCGTTCAACGCTTTGTGTCTTCCAGACACAAAACACGGTAATCAATGCAAATATTACAGCAAAAGCAACCGGCGCTGCGCTTCTCAAAGCTTTTTTGAATACATAATAAAACATGCCGCAAATTACCAGTAGAATATGGCAAACGATAATGATGGAAGGCACATTAATAATGGATGACATAGTAAACCCGGTATTAAACCGAAATATAAAACCGTATAGCAAACAAACAAGCGTTGCCATTAATCCACCAAACAATCCCGTAAGTACCGATTTTGAAAACTGGGTTTGAACATAAGGAGAATCGTAATTCATATTATTTAATTTTTGTTGTTAATCATGTTATTTTTCCGGGTGCATCTTTAACATCTTTCTTCCTTTTACAAGCAGCTCTTTTGTTTTCCTGGGGGAATTATACTGTACATCTTTTTGCTGCTGCTTACTGTAATATTTTAATATGGCGGCAGACGTTATAAGACCAGCTATTTTTGTTGACGCATCATTATTTACAACAAGCAACGCATCTTTTTCGTAACGACCCATTAATTCAGCCGCAACACCAACATCGTCTGTAGAAAGTATTTCCGGCAAGTGATGATCATTTATCGTAGCAGGTATCATCAATTGTTGCACAGTAATATTTCTTAGGATGTCGGGCGAATAAGCGTCTGGCGTTTTAACACCGCGACGATGTATCTTTTCTGTCATAATACTGCCTTTCATCAATATAAATGAAACCCCGTACGCTGTTACACATGCACCAAGCAACGGCAACAAGCCATTGCTGTTTCCAGTTGTTTCCAGGGCAAAAACAATTGATGTGAGCAAGGCTCTTGATGAACCTGCGAACATAGCAGCCATACCAATTAACGCTGCTGTAGAAAGGTTAATTCCACTGGATGGAAAGTAATCTAAAACCATTACACCAAGCAAAGCACCTAATGCACCACCTATTGTAAATAAGGGCGCAAGTGTACCGCCAGATGTGCCGCTGCCTAATGATATTACCCAGGAAAAATATTTAAGCAGGCACAGGCCAAGCAATATGGAAAGTGGCAAAGTGCCGCTTAACAGGTGCTGAATATTTTCATAGCCTACCCCCATTGTATAAGGTGCAAAATAACCAGTAACACCAACTGCAACAGCGCCTATAGCCGGCCACCACATCCAGTGCACAGGAAGCTTTTCAAAAAGATCTTCAACAGCATAAACAGATTTTGAAACCAGCGATGCAATAACACCTATAATGGCGCCCATTACAACATAAGTAAATAATGCCGTACCAGATGGAGTTGGCATTGCAGGCATAGCAAAAACAGGCTTATTACCAAACAACAGCAAGTGCATCGCTGCGCCTGTCACGCATGCAAGCGCAACGGGAATAATAGATCGCGGAGAAAACTCAAATAACAAAAGTTCTATAGCCAATAACACTGCAGCAAGCGGACTACCAAAAATGGCAGACATCCCTGCGCATGCCCCGGCAGAAAGTATAATCTTGCGCTCTGCTGACGATATATGCATCAACTGGCCGGTAAACGACCCAAAAGCGCCACCCGTTGCAATAATTGGCCCCTCTGCTCCAAAGGGGCCGCCTGTGCCTATTGAAATAGCCGCAGACAAAGGTTTTAAAAATGTAATAGCCGGCGGTATACGGCTCTCATCTAAAATAATTTTTTCCATCGCTTCGGGAATGCCATGGCCACGTATTGCCTTTGACCCAAACCTTGCCATAAGCCCCACCAATACACTTCCCGCTATTGGTATAATCATTACAAATAAGCCCAGGTTATTGTCAGGGGAAGCAGGTTGAAATGAAAATTTTCCGTAAAAAGAAAGATTAGTAATCAGGTCAATAAGGTACACAAGTCCTCTTGCAATAAACCCGATAATAATTGCATTTAAAACTGCCTGTATAGCAAGGTAAAAAACTCGTTTGTCAACAATTTTTTTTCTGCGCTTGTCTTTTCTGGTATCATAATTAATTAATGAAGGCGATATAGGAATGCTGCTTTCTCTGTTTAACATCACTCAAAGAATTAGGGTACAAAAATATTGTACAAATAATAAATAATTGATAATTATTTATAAAAAACTCATATAAAATATTAAGTAAACAACATTTTAATATTCTACTGTATTTAAAATTAAAACTCTATTATTGCTGCATGCGACAAGTAACGTGCAACATTAAAGACTGCTTTTTATGCAGTAATTGTTCACCCGAATGGAAAGATTTAATAACCATAAAAAAAGCAACACAGCTTTTTAAAAAAGGCGAGAATATTTTTACAGAGAAGGAAGATGTAAAGGGAATTTTTTTTATTTATTCAGGCGCTGTTAAGGTGTATAAACAATGGGGTGAGGATAAACAATTGATTATACGCTTTACAAAAAAGGGAGACATCCTTGGCCATCGGGGCTTAGGCGGCAATGAAATTTATCCTGTTTCTGCTACTGCCCTTGAAAACACAAGTGCATGTTTTATATCGAATGATTTTTTAGAAGCCACCTTGCAAACCAATCCCGTTTTTACTTACAGACTTATGCAGTTTTACATGCAGGAACTACAAAAAGCAGAAGCAAGAATGCGCAATCTTGCCCACATGGAAGTAAAAGGCAGAATAGCGGAAACTTTGCTTGAAATAAAAAACATTTTTGGCACTAACGAAGATGGTTTTATTGGCGTTACAATCATTCGCCAGGATATTGCTTCTTATGCAGGCACAACCTATGAAACAGTTTTTAAATTTTTCAATGAGCTTACAGAACAAAAGATTATACGCACTTCAGGAAAGGACATTAAAATATTGAATGAAAAAAAATTAAAGGCATTTATACCAGAATAAAAATTATTAATACCAGCTAATCTTTTTATGGCATCGCCTGTTGCGTCGCAATCACTTCATCTATTGAATCACTTATCAACTGTTGGCTTCTCCGCAACCAGTAAAATTATTTCTATCCTTTTCAAATGCATCATTAATCGTTACATTCATCCCAAATTGCTTATATGGAAACATCGGTAAACCTAAGTCTTCGCAGTATTCAACATGTTGGAATACCAGTTACGAATATTAAAAGATCACAACAGTTTTATGAACACCTTGGCTTTGTTAACGCCATGCAGGCCAGCTTTGATTTTGACTCCGAACAAGGCACGTGCATAATGATGCAACGTGATAATATGATTATTGAGTTATATGAGTTTCCCGCAAAAGCACTTGGGCCGATAAGAGAAAGAAAGGACGGACATATTGATCATGTGGCCTTTGACGTGGCCGATATTGATGCCACATTTGAAGCTGTAAAACAAGCAGGCTTCAATATTATAGAAGAAGCTCCTGTCTTTCTAAAATTTTGGAAAAATGGCTGCAAATATTTTAATATCACCGGCCCTGATGGAGAAAGGCTGGAATTTAATCAAATATTGTAAAGATTTTATTTACGCAATGGCTTTGCTTTTACCGTAAGCCCTTTCAATTGCTTCATCATGTGACCGTAAGCCTTGCTTATTAGCGTACTATATGAACTGTGCTCAAAAGTCTGCATTGCTCCATCCTGTTTATCAATGATAGTCAACTGCATTAATCCATCATCGTCCATTGATAAATCAATTGTGTATTTTAATAGAATTTGTTTAAGCTTGGTTGTGTTGCGCATACTTAACGCAAGATAAATGAATGATGAAAGCTATCTGTGCTGTGTGTAAAAATTTACTGGCAAAGATTGCTGCAGATACTGGACCTCCTTTGAAGTAAGTGGCACCGCTTTATCAACAGACAAGGCATCTTGCAGTTGTTCCGTAGTGCGCATACCTACCACAGCAGAATTAACCGCCGGATGTTGCAGCACATACTGTAAAGCGACCTGTACAGTTGTTTTGCGTTTACCAGCAACATGATTAATTGCATCAGCGGCAACCTTAACTTGTTGCGCAGTATAGTCAAGATATGGTTGCGCAGGCTTACCTGTAAGCAACCCTTGTGCAACACTACCTCTTGTTAATACAGAGATTTTATTATCCTGTAAAAGCTGAAGGCAGTTTTCTTCAGGGCGGCGGTCCAACAGACTGTATTGTAACATCACACTGGAAATATCAGAGCGCTTAACATACTCTTTGATTACATTAGGCCGTATAGATGAAATACCATATGCAAGTATTTTACCCTGTACCTTCAGCAGCTCAAATGCTTCAATCGTTTCATCAATATCGTCATCAATCGTACCGCCATGCAGTTGATACAAGTCAATATAATCAGTTTGTAACCTTTCAAGACTTTTTTCTGCCGCAGCAAGAATGTGCTGTTTCGATGGATTCCAATCAAGGCCACCATCTGCCCTTCTCACATTGCCTGCTTTTGTTGCAATCACTACCTGCTTCCTCTTTTGCCTGAAAGCCTTGCCGACTGTTATCTCATTCAATCCATCCTCGTAAATATCCGCTGTATCAAAATAATTAATGCCTTTATCTAAAGCGATATTTAGCAACTGTTCATTGGTTGCATCATCATTCTTTAATGACATACAGCCATAGCCTATCTCACTTATTTTAATGGAAGTTTTGCCAAGTGTATTGTATTTCATGATTAATAATGAATAATTAAGAACTAATAATTAATGGACGTAGCTGTTATTAAAACTCATTGAACTTTTGAACATTGAACTTTAAACTAACTACTCGCCCATTGACACAGCCAACAAATACCATGCAGCATGTGGCAGCCATTGTTCTGCCCAGCGCCAATCGTAGTCTTTTTTTGTAACGGCGTAGGATAAATTGAAATCAATATCTTCTTCATCATCCAGTCCAGAAGTAATGCCATTCACAATACCGCCGGGTGCATTGGTATATTCAAATGTTCCAAAGAAACCATACGCAGGATTGTTATGGCCCGTGCCTTGTAACATACAAGCATCATACGGATTAAGACCTAGTATCCAGTTAAGTTGGTTAAGCGAAAAGTTTTCAAGGCTGTCATGGAATGATTTATCTTCTTTAAACAAATGTGCAGTCATTCTTGCAGCCGCCGCAACAGATCCAAGCCTTGCATTCTCTCCCTGCCACCACGGAGAAGCTTCACTGCCGTGTGGGAAAAAGAAAGACGTTTTTCTAACACCTGCCGTATCTTCTGTGTATTGCCTGCTGTAACCAAAAGGATTATTTACTTCTCCTGTAATGGCAAGCTCATACGTCATATATTTTTTGATTGTTTCTTTTAATCGTGCCTGCATATCAGCCGGTGCATAGTCATAAAAATTCAACAGGCTTACGATTGGCAAGCCAGCATCAGAGGGATGAAAGAAAGGCCTGTCCTTATCATCAGCCCTTAAATAATTGGGATACTTTCCGGTAGTCACAAGCCTGTTGATTAGGTTGCCTGCTCTTTTTATTGCGGCCTGCAAATAGGTATCTTTTTTTGTTGCTTTATATAATTCTGTTGCGGCACTTAACGCACAATAATCATCCACAATATTTTCTTTGCCATCGTTTGTCATTAAAGCATTCTCTTTTTCAAGAAATGCAAAAGCATTCTCTGCTGCTTTTAAATATTTGGCATTGGAATAATCTCCTGATGTATCATATGTTGAAGCAATAGCAAGCGCAGCAATTGAAAGCCCTGCGCCGGAACGATAGCTCGCCTGGTAGCTGCGCCAGTTATTATCTTCACTTGTATTGTTGAACGCCTGGTCTTTTGATTGCTTAATACGATAACCTTTGTCTTCTGCACGTATCACCCGATCTTTAGCCATCTTGCCTGGGCCCGGCGCAGAAACAGAACGATAGAAAGAACCATTTGGCGCCTGCATGCGCACAAGATAATCAGCGCCAAACATTGCTTCATCAAGTACGCGCCTTATATATTGACGATAATCAGTACCAGGCTTTTGTTTGAACAATTCATAGGTTTTTAAAAGACTCCAGGCTGTTAATGAAATCTGTTGCGGATTAAAATAGGTAGAGAAAGATAAATGTGATAGATGCTTGCCATAATCACCTGTTGCATCGTACCATCCGCCATGCGCATCAATCGTATCTTTTGTCTTGCCTGCAAGTAATAAATGATGATCTGCCTGATCTAACAACCCGGAGCATCTTTGCCCTTTAAAATAGTACAACACGTCTGATATAGTAGCTTGCTCCAGTACATTTTTGCCAATGCTAAAAGGATAAGAATACACTGTCTTTCCTGCATTCGCAACAGCTAAATAATAACTTCCATAAGTAGTAAAATTTGTAAAATCAATCGTCCAGAACTGCCAGTGTTTCCATTTATTTACCGGCCCGCTAAACACGGCTTTTCCTTCATATACTTTTTTGCCGGTTATAGCATCTATCACTGCAAAGCTGTTGATACCAAGCTTTGATTCAGCCATAACAATGGCATGCTTTGGCTTGTTATATTCATAGCCCACATGATTGGTGATGACTTTAACCGGTTGTGCAAACAGGAGTACGGGAAATAAAAACAACAAAAATGAATTTGTCTTGGCAATAAGTTTCATGGTATTTATTTAAGCAGCAGATGAAGAGAATGTGATAGTGCAATATAATTATAAATGAGCTTGCCTGTTTTATTTTTGAACAACACTATTCAGGTATAAACAAGACGGCATCAGCAACAATAACTCCACTTGACTTATCACTGTTTATTTCAACGAAAGCTTTATTGCCTTTCTTTAAAGAGTATGCTCCAAGATCGATCCATTCGCCAGAAGTTTGCCCTTCTACTTTGACAGAAGATGTTTGTATAACATGTGTATACTCTTTCTTCCCATCAAACAATTTTACATTGATAATGCCCGACAAATTTTCAATGCGGGGTAAATAACTATAGATATGATACTTGCCCGCTTTTGCAACGTCAGGCGTAAACTTTACTGATTTATTTTCACCAGTTGTTTCACCTGACGTGTACATAGACGGCCCATAAGACCCCTTCGTAACGCGCTGCCAATCGCCCTTTAATACAACATGTGCAGCGTCATCATTATCTACAAGTATTTCAGGCGTACTTCCGTTTACCAGCGGATTGTCTTTAAGTATCTGTTGCATGCGTTTTACATCTACCTGTTGTACGGTTTGTTTGTTATCAATCGCCAATACGGCAGCAGTAGCGGATGATTGCGCCAGCACCATAAACACAGGTTCCATACGAATAGAACCATAAGCAATATGACTTGCGGAAAGACACACGGGCACAAGTAAATTACTGCATTCATTTGCTTTTGGTACAAGACATTTATAAGAAACAGGATAAGGCCCAAAGCCGCCTATCTGCACATCACCTTCATTCTTTACCATACCGTTTACAGTGATGCGCTGACAATTGTGCGAATCCATTGTATAAGCAGCCATGCCTGCTTCGTCTGTTGCCACTTCTCTTCCTTCACAATTGGCTTGCGTCATTACATATTCGCCAACCATCCTGCGCGCTTCTCTTATATACATTTGATGACTCCAGTGATTGTTATCTGTGTATTCATCTTTTGGATATCCCCACTGTAACATTTGTGTTTTTAAGTATTGCGGCATCCCCTCATCATGACCGATAAAATAAAGTAAGCCTTTAATGTAATCTTCATGCGCCTGCTGAATGTTGCTTCTTGTAGTATAATCTGCATCAGGATAGTCATAATTCATCCCAATCATATCTGTTGAAAAAGCTCCGTTGTTGTTAATGTCTGTTTTGTGATTTGGCATCTCATCAATTTTCATAAAACCATTTAAATCTTTTGGTTTGATTTTATCTATCACACGCAGTAGCAACTCATATTTTGAAGCATCATAACTGGCGGGCTTGTCAATCGGAACAAAATTCTTTGAATCATTCGTGAGACAAATCCTGAAGTTATATGCCTGCACTTTTTTATCGCCATCACCATTACTTGCCAGCGGCTCTGCGCTTATGCCCCATAGCAAACCACTCTCAGGCTTACCAGGAATTTTATAAGGATCAATTCCGTCAGCGAACTGGTGCTTGTCCCTTAATTGAACACCATTATAAGTTTCATGATATTCACTATTGGCTTCACGCCCAACTGTATAGGAGACACCGGCTTTTGCCATTAAGTCTCCTTCATAAGAACAATCAATAAATACTTTCGCCTTTACTGTCATGATTGATTGTATGCCCAATCCTGAATGAGTTAAATTAATCTCTTTAACAACCCCATTGTCTTTAACAGCATCAATAATGTGATACTCGTACACTACCTTAAGCTGCGCT